>Ga0255775_1001888_pt1 | contig 18669 bp, 17 predicted proteins | sample 011ome_26_FD_179973 | JGI IMG/M metagenome (GOLD analysis project Ga0255775, IMG submission 179973) | Coastal salt marsh microbial communities from the Groves Creek Marsh, Skidaway Island, Georgia - 011511BT metaG (version 2) | ecosystem: Environmental > Aquatic > Marine > Intertidal zone > Salt...
TCACATATTGCGATGAAGACAGATACTGCATGGTGGCAAATTCTAAAAAATTAGATATATTTCTTCTTTGGCCATCTGCTGCAGCTTTAATTGTATCGTAAGTATTATCGTCAACACGCATTATTAAGGTTTTCATTTTTTGCTCCACATGTTATGAATAATAATAAATATATTTAATTTTATTCACATAGTCAAACTCATAAAGCTATCACAATATAACTATTTAAATTTCTATACCTTTCATTGATAATTACTCTGTGTTAATTACTAATTGTTTCTTAGTCATTAATCTAGAGCTTGAATACCAAAAGCTTCTTTACCTTTAATGTCAATTTCATACCCCAAAGTAGACAGTACAATAGGTGTAGTTTATAACCTTCCAAAAGAATAACACTCATCGCTAAATAGTAACAATATCAAATAGAGATATTTTTAACGATTAAACAACTCTCTTTACTATGACCACGACTAAAATGGTCTTTAAATATTTTTGGAGGTAAGCCTCTACCAGTCCATTCATGAGTATTACCTTCTAGATCAATCAATCTATACTTTGGAAGGAGCTTCACTTTAGGCTTTCTTGGTTTAATTTGATTTACAACAGGGTAATTCAATAAATCATTAATCGACAAACCCTGCTCATCTAATAATGATTTAATATTTTCAATTTTTTTAATTTTATTTCTAGCCTCCTCTTCAAGTTTCTCTTTTTGCTCTTTTCTCTGATCAATAATAATGCTTAAGTTATTGGAAAACTTTTCTAGTTCATCAATGTAAAACTCTTTAGTAAGAGCTTTTAAACTGTTTCTATTTAGTGCTATTTTAATAAAATCGTCCATTTTTTACCTTTTTTTATAATTATAAAGCCACTCTCTTTTTTTTAATTTTTTTTAAACCGCTACATATAAAAAACTTAGCTTTTTTTAACCATCTTTAACCTCATATGCTTGTCTAAATCCTGAGCTTCTAAGCTTGATTTAGTAGATATTGTTGTAACTACTTAGTTTATTTTTAAGTACTCGTAGATTATAAATGATTTTTTCCAGTTTCCTTCTTAAACTGTAAACTTATAGAAGAATCAATCTTTCTTCAACTGTTATACGTGTATCTCTTGAAAAAAATTCTCTGAGTATATGGTGCATGTGGCATTTGTCTGCAGAGAACATCGATCGTCCGTCTGCTATGCTATGCTACAAAGATCTTCAAATGTTTTACTCATAGCTTTATCTACTATAGCAAACTCTTTTTCATTTTTGGTCTATCTTTTAGATAGTCTTGTACCTATAAAACCGCTTCCACCTATTATTTTTATCATTTTGAACCCCTCATATTTTTATATACTATTTTACCTATGCTCGATGGCATCATTCTTACAAGTAGTTTTGCACATACTTTTGGAAATTGACCATACATTTTAAAATATTTTACTAAACACATTGAAATTTTAAACTCATATATATAGTTTACAAAAGCATTTCTTTTATTCATATAGTCACTTGTCACTCTAAAATAAAGTAGTGGCTCACTAATATTTGTAGCTTTTATACCACTTATCAAAGCTCTTCCCCATAGTTCATAATCTTGAGATTTTAAAAACTCTTCATTGTATTTTCCTACTACTTCAAAAAACTCTTTTCTCATTGCTACAGTCGGATGATTAAAAGGATTTCTTGCTATAGAAAATCTAATGATTTCATTCATTTTTGTAGGCATTTTTTTAGCTCTGAACTCTTGACCATATTCATTTATCTCTATTAATTCAGAACCGACTAAAAGCAAGTCACTATCTTTTTCAAATACTTCTACTTGCTTACTTACCCTGTGAAGCATACAAATATCATCACTATCCATGCGAAATATATACTCTTCTTCTAAAATATCTATGAGTCTATTAAGTGTAAATGCTAAACCTTTGTTAGATTCATTTTGTACTATTTTATAAAAATAGGTGCTATTACTCTCAATATACTCTTTTATATCATCAGGTATTGCACCATCTATACCTAAGTAAATATTCATATTAGCAAAACCATAGTCTTGATTTACTATTGATTCTATCGCTTGTTTGAAGTACTCCAATTTATCATTTTTGTATACTGTTATTATAAATGCTATTTTTTTCATTTAGATAACTCCATCACATAAAGTCCTCTGCTTCCTTCATGCACACTGTCAAAAAACACTCTCTTACCATCAAAACTAAATCGTGGATGCAAATCACATCTAGTCTCACCATAAAAATCAAAGCTTTCTAAAAACTCACCTAGTTTTTTAAGTTCTTTCTTTTCATAGTCGTACATGTAAAGATTTTTCATCCTAGCTTTATCAGGGTAAGTATCAAAGATTACTTTACTTCCATGCACATGAGGATGACCATCTCCAAACTTATCTATGACTCCCTCACCCACAAGCTCTTTTTTACCATCCATATCCATCATATAGTATTTATCACCCATATCTTTATCTCTAAGATATGCAAATATATGTGACTCATCATACCAAAAGCAGTGGCTTACCATATCATCATCTGCTACTATTTTTATATCGCTTCCAACTGCACTACTCACATACAAAGTATCATATCTTCTACCATCATTTAGAAACCATCTGTGCATAAATATCATTTTGGTTCCATCTGGTGATATCATCACATGGTTAAACTTATGTTTTGCATCTTTCATAGTATCTTTGTAATTTAACTTTATAATATCTTCAAGAGTGATGATAAGTTTTGAACTATTTGTTTCAAAATCTACATAATACAATCCATCATTACTATTGTCTTCCCAGTTTATTTTAGTCCCAAGATTGCAATAGCTATAATCAGCCCTTGCTATATCTAATCTTTCAAAATTTAGACTAATAGCAAACTTATCTTCAAAAGAATCATATATAGGAAAATCGATAACTTTAGTCTCATTTGATTCGATATCATAGATTTTTGAGATATATTTTTTTCTATTTTTATCAAAATCATTGTAGATAAATCGATACTCATCTATCCACATAAGCTTAGTACCTTGCTGCCAATTATAAGTATCGCTTTGTCCTATTCTTTCATAGTTTTCATTTGCTATATCATAAACTATCATATCTACAGGAATGTTTGGATTTGGCATAGTAGTAGTATCTATATTTGTAGACTGAAATATGATATATTCATTTGTCTTGTTTATAGGTGATTTATCATAGTAGCCAAAGTATGATTCTTTGTTTTTTAGTCCTATTTTTTTGATACTATAATCACTTTTAAAAGTATAAATTTTCTTATATCTTAAATAATTCAATTTTTGATATACTTTCTTAACACCAGATTTTATCCATGGAAACTTTGTAAGTATAAAAGCTATTTTTCTTTCAAATCCACTATATTGAGCCATTTTATTTCTCCAAATCTTCTAAAAAATAAAAATCATCAAAATAATCATGTAGTTGATTGAAAATTACTTTATAGTTTTTTGCTCTAACTGAGTCTATTTTATCTATCATTGAAACTCTTTTAAAATCTATATTAGTAGGTTCAGATGAAAACAGTATACTTGAAATAAATGAATAAATATTTTTAGGATTAATCTCAGTATGTAATATTTGATATGGAAAATCCAATAATTCATTCATAATTAACACATTCTGATAACTTGTAAATTGTTCATATTTTTTTATATCATCTCTATAGTGAAGTCTAATGACAATTTTTTTATCTAAATTATTTTTAATAACACTTTCAATAACTTTTACTTCCTGATAATTAGTACAATGTGAATCTTCAGTTAATGGTTGAGTCAAAATTAAAATATCAGGATTCTTAAATTTCTCATCAATATTTACATTATGATTAGTAGTAAAAATATAGTTTTTAAGATCATTATAAATTGGCTTTGAATTTAGTTTTTCTAATTCATTTGGAAAAAATACATATGCATTTTTAATTTTATCAGAACTTAAACAGACATTATGACTATCAAGTTTAAATATTTTTTTTAATATATCTGAACGAGAACCATAACCGCTTTCATTCAATTTAAATTGCACTTTTGATAAGTAGCTACAACCTTCATCTATGTAATTTAATTCTTTATATTCAAATAATTTTTCAAAATACATTGTAAATGGATCAGCATCATTTGCAATAAAAAGACTATCATATTTTCTTTTTCTAAATAAAATAGTATTAAATATAAAGAAAACTAATTTTTTATATTTGTTTACTTGTGAACCTCCATGATAAATCTTAATAATATTCACTTTATTCGTAAATTTAAAATCAAACATCTTTGACATATAAACATCAACATTTTTCATATCATAATAACCTACTAAACTATCCACTATATAAGCATGTAATGGTGAATAGATTATAAATGCATCTTTTTTCATATAATTTCCTTCAAACTATTTAGAATTAATTTTTTTGCCAAATTCCATACCTTTTTTTTCTATATATTTATATGTAAACATTGAAATAAAAATCACCAACACAACAAATAATATTACAAATATATTATTAACTATAATATTTCCAAAATCAAAAAACCTATAATGCTCAATTCTAGTTGTTAATTGTATACTTAAAAACTTTTCAATAATAATTACTATAGAAGTTAAAATAATTATGACAAGAGTATGTGTTAAATAAATTGAATAAGACAATTTTCCTAAAAGTTGAAATAAACTTTTCTTTAATATACTAGAAACAAAACCTTTTTCAAATGCAAATATGTAAACTAGTCCAATAAATACTACTTTAATTAAAAATGGAGACATCTTATCTTCATTTTGAGAAAGAAAAACTATAGCTAATAGAACTAAGCAAAATTCTAATATTATATATATATATATATTTAATTTTTCCATAAATTGAGAGGTGTACAAGTAAAATAAATATACATAAATACCTATAAAAAAGCCAGATAAACCTCGCAAAATACCACTTGAAATAATTTCATTATTTGTAATTAAAAGAAATAATGAAATAGATATAATAGTAAGCCAAATTAAATTTTGAAATCTCTTTACTAGTAGAGTAATAAAAAAAAGCATATAGATATAGTACTCTACACTTATACTCCAAGCTGGCACATTCCAGCTACCTGCCTTAGCAAAAGGCAACCATGACTGTAGTAAAAAAATATTTGGCAATATATCAGTAGGTGATGTATTATTTGAAAAAGGAACATTATTAAAACTAATACCTTTATTGTAAGCAACAAGCTTTGCAAATTCAAATATTATAAACAATAACAACATAAATAAATGTAATGGCATAATTCTAAAAGTTCGTGAAATAAAAAAAGATTTATAAGAATTATTTTGTTTAAATGCATATCCATGTGTAAGAACAAATCCACTTAAAATAAAAAAGAAATCTACAAATAAATAACTATTTTTAAAAAAATTCAATTCAGTTATTGAGTCTATAAAGTGTAAATGCACTAATACTACACAAACTGCAGCTATCCCCCTAAAACTATCTAATACATAAAATCGTTTGCCACTTTCTAATGAATTTTGCAATTGCATATTCTATTCTCCTCTATTTTGATGATAATTATGAAAACATTATTCTTCACATTAAACCCCTAACTGTTTGGTAATTGATTGAAAATTAAAAACAAATAAACTATAAATTACTGTAAATATGAAATAGAATAAGAACCTTTGTTTTACTGGCAATAAATTATTTTTTGGTAGAAATGTAAAGGCAAATAAAATTGGTAACAATGCACTTGGATAATATATAAAACGAGATGCCATTTTAATAATAGGCATTGAAAATAATATTAAATTTACCCCTAGCATATAAACTAAAAAAACATATTTAAAGCTTCTTTGATCAAATAGATTAAGTCTTTTTCCATAATAATAAAATAAAATTAAAAAACAAAATAATAAAGCTATTTTTACATAGATTATATTACTTTCATACTCTTGGTCTGCAAACCTTTCTATTTTATAAAATATGCCTCCAATTACTGGCAAATATTCAATGATTGCAAATCCAGATACAGCACTAATAATAGAAATAAAAAATATTTTTGATGTAATACCTTTTTTCATTAACATTTGAGCTATATAAAAAACCAATATCATAGGTATCATTGAAAAATGTGAAAATAAAGAAAATACCATCATAAAGTACACTAATATCTTTTTATTATTTATATATAAGCCAATAGCTAATATAAAAAGCGACATGGCTAATCCTTGCCTTATAACATTTGTAAATAATAAAATATAAGTAGAACTCAACATAAAAAAACTCAGCATTAATATTTGTAGTTTTATATTTTTGGTTATCTGTTTTATTCCTACATAATAAATTAATAAATAAAAAATTGGTAGTGTAAGAAAAAATAGCTCTTTATCTAGTTCAAAAAGATTGCCTATATATAAAATAAATGTAAAAAAAACATTCCCATGATATGATAAAAATATATCTTCAAAAGTTAAAGCTTTTTCATACATACGGTAGTAGTGTGATATATCGCTAGATGCATTAATATCCCTAGATAAAAATAAGACTGTAGCTAGCACGAATAAAATAAAAATTATAAACTTATAAAGCAGAGCCTTATTTTTGTTATTATCAATTTTATATATAGGAGTAAATCCCAATATTACAACTACCACTAAATAAATATAAAGGTAAGACTGCAAACTAAAAATCAAATTATCTCCTTTAATATTTTAATCTGATTCTTTATTTCATATTTATGTTTTAGACTATCAATATTTATATTAAGTTTTAAGTAAGTTTTTGCCGAAAGTATTTTTTTTGTATTGGTGTCATCATCAACTAAATATCCACTTATATTATTTTGTATGGACTCTTTTATTCCAAATTTATTAGGACCCAATGCAGGACATCCACACATTTGGGCTTCTAAATAAGTTAGCCCAAAAGATTCTTTTTCAGATAAAAGCCAAAATAAATCTGCAATAGAATAATAGTCTTTAAGATGTTCTCTTTCAATTTTTCCTATTATTAATACATTGTCTTTAAGATGATTTCTAGATACTTGTTCTTTAAATTCACTTATATCTTTTCCTGTACCGATTACTATCCAAACAAAAGATGAATCTATTTGTAATAGTTTTCTAAACATATCAAGCATTTTAAATAAACCTTTTTCTTTTACGATACGACTAACACTGATTAAAATAGTTTTATCATCTGTTATGCTCAACTGTTGTTTCAAGTCAGTATTTACAGGATGAAATACTTCAGGGTCAATTCCAGCATAAATTACATTAATTCTCTCTCTGTCTATTTTAAATGGTATTCCTTCAAGAAAAGAATTTTTAAGATACTGACTTACAGATATAATATTTTTAGATTTTAATAGAAGTTGTTTATATCTAACTGCAAACTTTGTGTGCTTAATGAAACCTTTTGGTTTATTAGAAATAGCATCATGTTCATATCCATGTAAATAAACTGTTATATTCTTGGAAAACTGAGAATTTAAGAAAAATGTTCCCCAAATAAAACTTGCTCCTATATCATTTAGAATAATAGAATCGAAATCTTCAAGATATAGTTTTTTTATTTCCCAATACAAAAAGAGAAACCATAATTTTTTAGGTCCTGTACATTGCAAATGATTTATATTGAGTTGTTCTAGTTTTGGTCCCCAATTTCTAGTTACCAGAGTAACTTGATGATCTAGTTTTGCCAATTCAATTGCATTTTGTTGAGCAACTACACCAGCACCGCCTCCAAAAGGTGGAAATTCTTGAGAGATAATTAAGATTTTTTTATGCATTAATAATGACCATCAATAATAGTAATATTGTCAGAAAAGTTAAAGGTATGTAAAGCTTTTAGATTTTTATCAAAGCTTTTATCAATTTTATCAATTAATATTTCTTCATATTCGAATTCACTTAATTTAATAATTTTATTCAGATTTAATTGATTGCCATAAATACTACCGCTACAATCTTGTGCTGGTCTGTAAATTTCATTATTATATTTAAAAACCTTCCCACCCATCCTTGCATTACTGGAATCAGATACTATTGGATTTTTTGGGTGACTATTCCATTTACCAGATAGTAAGTCATCCGTAAAATACAAAAAAAGATCATCATGGTGAGAAGCATCTTCATGCAAAGTTACATTCATAAAAATCCACCATTTATTATAATGAAAAAAAGGAGTAACATCATTTGCAGTAATATCTTCAAGTAATATCTTTTTTAAAGTCCATTTGTACGGAAACTCTTTTGCCTTATATAATCTTATTGTCTTATCAGAATGTGTTTCAGGTATCATATAATAATTTTTATCTATTAAAAAGGTGCATGGATAAGATAAGTGAAAGTTTTCTTTCAAAATAACAGTTGGATGAGAAAAAGAATCATTAGTGGCATCATATAACATATGTGATATATGTCCTCTTTTAGATGTATAATCATATTCTTCAAAAAATATATGAGTTAGACTACTTCTATTTATATCATCTATTACAAAAGGATCTGCCCAAAATACATTTTTACTATTTTTTAGTTTTTTAAATCTAAACAAAGATGTTTCAAACTTATGACTTTTATTTTTAGAATATAATAAGAACCATCTATTCTTCTTAATTAATTTTTTCTTAATATATTTTAAGTAATTTAATATTATTTTATATGTACTTTTAAACATAAGATAATTAGTTGGTTCTTTAAAAAGATGATTTGTATAAAATATTTTGTTACTTTGAAAATAAGTTAATTTTCTTGTTTCATAAATTTTCTCAAGATTTCTCTTTAATGCAATATATGATTTTAAACTAATATTATTTAAATTAACATATGGAGAAATACTATGTGTAGATATATACCCTTTCTCTATTATATTACCATTATCTAAATCGTCTGTTAAAGATTGTAAGATAAATCCTGTTGTAGGTTCATTATTAATTACTTCCCAAAAGCCAGCAGGACCACCTCGATTTACATCATTGTTAGCATGATGGAAAGACCAGATGCCAAATTTAGAAATTTTTAAAATTTCACCCTTAAGAATATTAAAACCAAATCTTAAAAAAATATCAATATCGTAACCTTTAATTTCATCTAAATCTTTTTGTTCAAAAAAATCAAAATATTTAATCTCCTGTGTTTGAACATTAAGCAAAGAAACATTTCTTAATAATTCATCTACATTAGTTATTTTTAAATATTTAGCTTTCTTTTTAAACAAGAATCGATCAAATCTTTTAAAAATCAGATATAATAAGTTCTTGGAATACTTTGTAAATGTAGAATTAGTAGGATTAGCCTTCTTAACTACTAAGTTCAATTCATACCTTGAATCATAAATAATATATTCTAATATCTTATATTCATATAATTTTAACTTGAACGAATTAATTAAAATTCCTATTTTTATTTTTTTCACTTGAATATTCCTTTAATGTAATAATTTCAATCTAAAAACAAGCGACCTTTATTTTTTTCAATCGAATCTCCACAATTAGCTAAAATTTTAGTTTCATTTTCTTGGATAGACTTAACACGAATTGAAATCTGTTTTTTAATATTCTCATAGTCAGCAGATATATATTTTACTTTTTCTAATACTTTATTAGTAATAACATATTTCCAAAGCTTATTATTTCTAGATTCAATTATTAACTCAGGCATTCCAATGTCTTGCCCAATAACACCAGAATACTTAGCGCTATAGGATAATGCTATTACAGGTGTTGATGTTTGCAATGTAGAAACTGCAGAATGCATTCGACATGATATTGTCATATATCCTTTTGAAACAATTGCTCTACATTCTGAAGGCAATAATTCTTCTTCAATAAACAATATTTCATTATTATGAAATATCCTTTTTTTAATTTCCTTTATAGCGTTAACATCATCAAATTTTTTATCACTAAAAACATGTGGCATTAAAACAATATAATAATCTTGTTCCAATAAGCCTTCAATGATTTTTTTAAATGTACCATAGTAATCCTCATCATTATTTGTATAATGAGAAACTAAAGCAGAAGGTGTAATAGTAATATACTTTTTATCAAATAGATTATATTTTTGGAGCATTTTATCCTGAAGCTCTTGAGACTGTTTAGGTAAATTAAACCACGCTAAATCATGTCCTTGAATCGTATGATTATGATTTAAATCATTTTGACAATGATCTAGAGATAATCTATCTCTAGTAATAATTCTGCACCTTTTCATAAGAACTTCAAAAGCTTTTTTTCTCCATGATTTAAAGGGACCTATTGTGTGCCCAATCAAATATACTGGAAAGTTTAAAGATAATCTATACATGATATACAATCTCATCACAATTTTGAATCCAGAATAATATTCACTAAAATCATCACCACCCAAAACTATAATAGCATCAATATTGTATTTTTTTATGTGAGATATAATATTATTTAACCATATTATTCTATTTTTAATTGAAGTATATATATTTTTACCTCTATGAAACTTTGGTAAATTTAGTATCTCTACTTTTATATCACCTTCTGATTCTAATAAAATTCTATCTTGATCTTCTTTAGTCTCAAAATCACAATAAAATTTTACATCTTTTTTAAAATAATGATGATAAAAATCTATAGCATTTATTCCCATCATTGCTGAACCATTATTTTTTGTATTGTATATAGTTAGTACTATTATTTTTTTCACTGATACACCTTTATTTATTTAAAAAACTTTTTAATTTATTTATTTAAAAAACTTTTTAATTTATTTACACCATCTTTTCCTATGATATTACGAACAACATCTTTTGCTTTACCTTTTGCATTAGTTTTTAATGAAGTTATAGTTTCTAATGCATCACTTTCATCTTGGTCATTTGTAAATACTTCTAAAACCATAGGCTTCTCTTTAAGAGATTGGTCAAAAAAACTTTCATATTCTTTTTCAAATTCATCTTTACTTGAAGCTGATAAATACTCAAACCCTAGATTTTCACAATAATTTTTTACTAATGTTTTAGACTTATTACCAAAATGCCCCCCTGCAGCATGAAAATCATCGGCTGATTTTCCAAAAGTAGAAGCATTATGATTAAAATTTTTAAATTCTGTACCTATACCATTGTTAATAAGAAGTATTCTTACATTATTTCCCATATGTCTATTGCCAATAGAATTCATGTCATAAAAAAATGCCAAATCACCTAATACTATAAAATATAATTTTTCTTTTTCAACCAGTGATGCCCCAATGAGTGTAGATAAGCAACCATCAATACCAAATCCACCAACATTACATGATGATTTTACAGTTTGATGTAATGGGAAAAAATTCCAAGATCTAAGACTATTTAATATTCCAAAATGCATAACTGAATTATTTGGAATTTGTTTATGTGAATGCTGAGCAACCCAAAGATTTGAAAAAGGTATTTCAGGAATTATTTTTCTCATGTTGATTAAATGTTCATTGCACTCTTCTAAATAAGAGTTGTTATTCATTCCATATTTAGCATAATAGTTAAAAAATTCAATCTCATTCATTTCAAATACATTTTGAAGTTTTCTATAAGTATCTCTTATCTCACCATCTGGACTTACTCTCCATATTTTTTTACCAATTATTTTAGAAGTTGCATCACCTGATATTTCACCAATATGAATTGTCAATTCTGGTTTTATATTATCAAAATCTGCAAATCTTTGAGAAGAACTTATAGCATGTACAACTTTATACTTACCATAATATCCACTTGTATGGTCACAAAATACTACACCATCATAAGTAGCACAAAATTTATCAATAGCTTGAGTCAATTTATTATTCATTGATTGATGAGTACCAACAAATATAGCTACTTTAGATTCTAGTAGTTTAGGTAAATTATCTGATATTGTATATCTTTGAATGACTCTAACTTTAGGTAGTTCTTGCACATCAAAATTTTTAGAATATTGAGTTGTTAAATTAATATGTACTGGACCTCCACCTTTTCTAGATAATTCCAATATGGCATTATTAACTTTTATCTCATTACTCCAAAAATCATCATTATCTTTTACTATAGGTAGATGTACACTATATTTTACTGTATCTTTTGGCATAACTGTTCTATCTATAAGCTGTGGACTAAGATGTCCAATTTTTGAAATATTTTGACTTCCAGTAATTGATAAAATTGGTAACTTTCTATAATATGCTTCTGTAAGAGCAGGTAAATAGTTTCTTGAAGCTGTTGCTCCAGTACAACTTAAGACAACTGGTTCTCCTGACTCATCTGATAGACCACATGCAATATAAGCAGCTGATCTCTCATCTACAGCTGAATATATCTCAAAAAAAGGATCATTTTGACAGCTTCTAACAAATGTCATATTTGTTGTTCCTGGTGAAGCAATTATTTTTTTAATATTATGTGCTTTAAGTAAAGCAATTATTATTTGTACGTTTTTTTCATCTGAATAGTTTATTTTCATTTAATCTACCTTTTATTTAATAATATATCTAAATAATATATATTTTATTTTATTTTTAATACCACTTATTTCACTTAATGGTGTGATTTCATTAGTAACTCTATCTCTTAAAGCTTCTTTTTTCCATCCTATACTTTTAAATGAATTATTTGTTATGATTTCTCTTAAACAACTTTTCAAGCTTTCTGATGTATCAATAAAATCTTTTGTATTAATAAATTCATTGATTTTGCTATTATTAAACTTTCTATCAAATAATCTATCATACTTTATTTGATATTCCCCTGTATTCCATTTTGCATATTCTTGTAAATCTTGAAATACTATTTTTGGTCGTTTTAAAGTTTCTTCTTCGATAACATCTAAATAAATTTCTAAAATTTTATCCCAAGCATAAGAATTAATATTTGTGATATGAAAATCTTCTCCTATAGCTTTTGGATTATTAACTAAAGTAACAATTGCCTTCGCAACATCTAGTCCATAAGTTAAAGTAGTGATATGATTTTTTATATCTTCACAAAATACAATTGTTCTTCCTTTTAATGCTCTATATAACCAACTCTCTTTTTCAAGATTTCCTAACTGTAAACGATTTTCACTAAAAGTAATATAAGGTCTTATTATTGTCCAATTATTTTTTATTGACTCTTTTAATAAATTTTCTTGTCTTGCTTTAGATAGTGCATATTCATCAGTTTTTAAATATTCATTATCTTTTGATGAATCTAATAATCTAGCAGTGTTTTCAGTAATATATTCATCATTATTTCCATAGACTCTTGCTGAACTTATAAATATATATTGAGTTGTATTATTTAATAATGTATCAACTCTAATTTTAAATTCATTTTCATTATAAACCATAAAATCAACTATAATATCCCAATGATTTTTAAATAATTCATCTAAAAAATCAATATTCTTTGCATTTCCTTGAATATAATTAATATCATTAGATTTTTTTTTACTTCTACTCGTAACATATACTTCATTATTATCTAAATAAAGCAAATTTGAAAGATGCATGCCCATTGCACCTGCACCACCAAGAAGTAAAACTTTCATTTATTTCTCCTTATTATATTTATATCACGAATAGTGTTTAAACTATAAATTAAAGACAGTGCCTTACTTTGCATTATAAACATTACTCTAGTTTTTGGATGAAATGCATTTAAAATATATACAGCAACTATTTGAGAGATAGTGGTAGCGATTGCAGCTCCTATAGCTCCATAAATAGGTATCAAGATATAATTTAAAATAATATTTAAAATACATCCAGCAAAAGCTCTATAAAATGAATAAATTTGTAATCCTTCTGTTAAAAAATATCGTAAAGAAATCATACTTATTGCAGTAAAAAGAGTTCCCCAAATATGAATTATAAGTATCAAAGAAGATTCACTATATCCTATTCCATAAATCAAATCAATCATATAAGGTGAAAGAAAAAAAATAAAAACACCAACTATAAAACCTAAAAGTCCCATTAAATTTAATAGTGATTGGGTTCTTGCTAAATACAAATCATAACTTTTATTTCTAGCATTCAACATTGCAGGATAAAATGCTATAGCAACAACAGTTGGTATAAATAACCATGCTTCACTTATTTTGCTAGCTGCAGCATATATTCCTACTGATGTATCTCCAATCATACTACCTAACATCACTTGATCTATCTTAATAAAAATTGAATACACAGCACCAGTCAAAATTATTGGATATGATTCTTTTAGTAGATATTTCATTTTATCAAATGAAAATTTCCATTTTGAAATTTTATTTGATTTGTATATATAAATCCATAATAAACCAAAACCTGTTATAAGACTTTCAAAACACACTATCCAAGCAAATGTTATGAGTGTTGCATCATTAGATATTGCAATTATTTTAATAATAGAAAAAATTAGGATAACTGAAAAATCTACTATAACACCATATTTGGCTTGTACTTGTGATTCAAACCAATATTTTATGACTTCAAATGATTTAAAAACTAAACCAATTGATATAATGAGTACCATTAAAACTAAAAAATCATTATCTGGTCTTACTATAGAAATCATAAAGATCACTATAGGAATAAATAATAGTGATCCAACTAGTCTAATAAAAAAAGATGTTCCAAGAATTTTTTCTTTATTAAATTCCTCCGAAATTAATTCTTTAGAAATAGTTTTATCAAAACCAAATGTTGCTAAAATAGCAAAAATTGCGACAAAAGATATGGCATAACTAAATGTCCCAAATTTTTCAGGTCCCAAATATCTTGCAAGAAATATAGTAACCATAAAACCAGCAAGAATACGAAAAATCTTCTCTAAAAATAACCAATTAACATTAAAAATATATTTTTTTAAATTATTATTCAATTGTCAATACTCTTTAAAATATCTCTAAAATCTTTCAAATAAACCATATTCGGTCCGTCACTCAAAGCCTCTTCTGGATTTGGATGAACTTCAAAGAAAAATCCATCTACACCTACAGCATTTGCTAGTTTTGCCATATAGGGAGCATATTTTCTATCTTCTCCACTTTTACCACCTAGGGCTGATGGTTTTTAAGTAGAGTGTGTTACATCCATAACTACAGGGTAGCCAAACTCTTTTATATCTATGATTTGTCTAAAGTCTACTACTAAGTTACCAGCTTTTATATAACCTTTGTGAATAAGGATACTGAGGACAGACCATATTGATAACTCATACTTTTTTATGCTGTTCATTATCATTCACCTTCACCCCTTCCCATTTCTCTTCATCTTCCTTTAACTCTTTTTGCAACACTTCATACTCCATCCTCTTGCAATCAATGAACTTTTGGGTTAGAGACATCTTCTCTTTGATGCCCTCTTCTGTCAGAAGGTAACGGTACTTCATCTTTTGGTTTGAAGCGATGAACCTTTCTGTTTTGACCCAGCCTTTTTCTATGAGCGCTTTGAGTATGAAGTTGACCTTACCGATGCTAAAGCCGATCTCTTTGGCCATGGCGGGTTGGGAGACATCTTCTTTAATAGATCTCATGATTTGTAATTGGTTATGCTCGTTATTCAAGGCAGATATTTCCTTATGGGTTACTTTCATTTTTTGAAACAATGAAAGTATCATAATAACTTGATGTCATATTTAGATGTTTTATATGAAAATTTATGAGTTTTTTAGTGTTAAGCTATTAGTATTAAAATTTGGTTTTTACCACACTATTTTAGCTCTTTTGTTACTCAAATTGAACCTGTTTTTACAGTATTTGATTCGAATAAATTTTGTCTAATTTTTTAACGATTAAATTTAAATTTAAAATGAACAATACGACGATAAATAATCGTATAAATTACCATAAATATGATCGACCAAATAATTAGTACTGTTTGATTATCATACCAAATCACAGCTGGAATAATACTAACTAAAGATAACGCCCATAAAAATGGTGATGTCATACTATTACAAATAACTTTGTTATTCTTAAAAGTCTTACATTTAACCAAACGCTTATAAATCAACATATGTAAATGATAGCCATCTGGCTGACTTGGAGAGATGCCTCTTACAATTTTTTTACGGTAAATACTGAATACGGTCTCATACAATGGATAGATAAATAACAGCAATACAAACCAATGTGACACCTCTTCATTGCGAATTCCTAACATTAAACCAATTGATGCCATCATAAAGCCAACAAAGTACGCTCCTCCATCACCCATAAAGATTTTACCAAATGGAAAGTTAAAGACAGTAAAGCTAGCCAATGAAGCTGCTAATATTAAACTCAATTGAAGCACTAATTCATCACCAAGAATACTAGCAACATAAGAAATTGCTAACAAAACAAGGATACTGTAGCCTGACATGAGGCCATTATAGCCATCAATAATATTGATAGAATTAACCGCACCTCCAACAACCAGCATGGTGAATAATAAACTCAAAATTAGATTGTTAGACAGATAATAATCAACCCAATCAAAACCTAAAAAATTAATTGAGATATTGCCCATGAAAAATAAAATCACGATAGATCCAAGTGTCGCAACCATTCTTTTTGTTGGTGAAACCTTGGCTGTTATATCCTCGAGCAAGCCACCAAAAAATACTACTAACGAGGCCAGAAATAAAACAACGTAACTTGGCTCTAAAGGCTCAACAAACCATAATCCTGTAAAAAAACTAACGAAAACAGGTACACCTGCAACCCTTGGTATAGGGGTTGAATGAAATTTCTGAACACCATTCATATCAGCTTCATTAACAAACCATTTTTTACTTTTAGCCAATTTCACAATTGCCCAGTTTATTATGAATGATACTATAAAGACTGTAAGTAATAAATTTACCATTAATTCCTAATTATTTTTTTAGTAAGGTTGTGATCTTTCTAGCATTGAAAAAAACATTTAGTGCTATCTATGCCTTGGGTATCCATCCGGGTTTTGTAACTGCCAACGCCAAGTATCTTCACACATCTCATCAAGCTCAAACTCTGCTTTCCAGCCTAATCGTTCTGCTGCATAAGAAGGGTCAGCATAACAGGCAGCAATATCACCCGGTCTTCTACTTACTATTTGATAAGGAACATCTTTACCTGAAGTCTTTTCAAAAGCTTTAACCATATCAAGCACTGAATAGCCATTTCCAGTGCCTAAATTCACTGTTAATACTTGTGGCTTATTCTCTAGTGCTTGTAATGCTTTAACATGTCCTTTGGCTAGATCTACCACATGAATATAATCACGAACACCCGTACCATCTGGTGTATCGTAATCGCCACCAAATATGTTAAGTTTTTCTAATTTACCAACAGCTACTTGTGAAATATATGGAATTAAATTATTAGGCATGCCATTTGGATCTTCACCTATCAATCCACTTTTATGAGCACCTACAGGATTAAAGTATCTAAGCAATGCGATATGCCAACTATTGTCTGCAACAAAAACATCTTGCAAGAACTCTTCGATCATCAGCTTCGAGCGACCATATGGGTTGGTTACTGATAATGGAAAATCTTCCTTAATCGGCACCGTATGCGGATCACCATACACTGTAGCAGACGAGCTAAATACAAATGTCTTACAGCCAAACTCACGCATTACCCCTGCCAAAACAAAAGTGCCGCCTACATTGTTATCATAATATTCAATAGGCTTTTCTACCGATTCACCTACAGCCTTAAGCCCTGCAAAGTGAATCACTCCATCGATTGAATATTGCTCAAATATTTGAGTTATTGCCACTTTATTGCGAACATCTATCTTGTGAAAAGGAATATAACTATTAACTAATCTTTCTACACGCCTTAAAGAATCTAGCGAAGAGTTACATAGGTTATCAACCACCACCACTTCATAGCCAGCTTTAATTAGCTCGATACAAGTGTGTGAACCTATGTAGCCTGCGCCACCTGTTACTAATATTTTCATTTTATTTATTATGTGTTTAGTCTGAATTGAATAAATCTCTGGTGTAGACCTTGGCTTGAACGTCTTGCAATTCATTCACCATTCTAAAAGACTAAAGATTATTATACGCCTTGTACCATTTGGCAAAATTTTCAACACCTTGCTTAACGCTCATGCTTGGCTTGTAGCCAAACTGCTCTACTAGATCGTCTACATCTGCATAGGTATCTGGCACATCTCCTGGTTGGAGTGGTAGTAGTTCTTTCTCCGCTTTCTTACCGAGTGAGGTTTCTAGTGCTTCAATATAATCCATTAACTCTACTGGATTGTTATTACCAATATTGTAAACTCGATAAGGCGCGCTAGAAGTTGCTGGATCTGGATTATTGCTATCCCAATCCGGATTAATTGGCGCTGGTCTGTCTAGTATTCTGATAATGCCTTCAACAATATCATCAATGTAGGTGAAGTCTCTACGATGTTTACCGTAGTTAAACACGGTAATTGGCTCATCATTCATGATAGCTCTGGTGAACTTTTGCAGTGCCATGTCAGGCCTGTCATAAGGGCCGTATACCGTAAAAAATCTCAGTCCTGTGGTTGGTAGATCATACAGGTGAGAATAGGTATGTGCCATTAGCTCATTAGCTTTTTTGGTAGCTGCATACAAGCTCACTGGGTGGTTAACCGCCTCATGCGTAGAGAATGGTTGTTTGGTATTAAGTCCATACGTAGAGCTTGATGATGCATATACAAGGTGTCCTACCTTATTGTGCCTGCAACCTTCCAATATGTGTGCAAACCCCACCAAGTTAGTATCTACAT
>Ga0255775_1001898_pt1 | contig 18627 bp, 14 predicted proteins | sample 011ome_26_FD_179973 | JGI IMG/M metagenome (GOLD analysis project Ga0255775, IMG submission 179973) | Coastal salt marsh microbial communities from the Groves Creek Marsh, Skidaway Island, Georgia - 011511BT metaG (version 2) | ecosystem: Environmental > Aquatic > Marine > Intertidal zone > Salt...
TCTTCCGGCGTCGTAGATGTTTCTTCCGGCGCAGTAGACGTTTCTTCCGGCGCAGTAGACGTTTCTTCCGGCGTCGTAGACGTCTTCTCCGGCGTCGTAGACGTCTTCTTCTCCTCCTCGACGACTTTCCCTGTCGACTCAGCAATCGCCTTTTGGTCCGACTCATCCGTACTCACCGCCGGCTTACCACCATCCGTCACCGTCGCCGCCGCGCCCCCCGTCGTGCTCGTCGCCGCGGAGCCTCCAACCGATTCCACCGACGGCAATCCGCGTCCATCATCCACATCATCCGCACCCAACGACGACACATACGTCAACAAACCCTTATTCACCGTCGCCGTGCCGTACCCCTCGCGCGCGCGCGTCACCAGCCGCGCGCGCGTCGTCAACGCATCGCCCGCATCATCCGCGCGCGACATCACCCGGAACGCGCCCGCGGACGGCGACGACGTCGCGACCGCGACCGCGAACGCGACCAGGGCGACGATAGTGATGATTGCGCGCGGGCGCGCCGGGGCGATCGCGCCACGGAACGTCATCGCGGTCGCCAGCGCGCGTGGATGTGACGCGCGGATCTTTCCGTGAACACCATGGCGAGCATCCGACCGCGGAAGGGGACTTTACGTAGTGTGTATCGTATATAGCTATCAACGATGGACTGTGACAACCCCGTGCCGGAGACGATGATCATATAGTATAAGTATAGTTTTGAATACGAGTACGCGCACGCGGTGTGCGTGATAAATACATGGGCGCGTTTAATTAGTTGTTCCGACTAAACCCTAAGGGTTTAAGCCATTTACAGCGCGTCAATCGGTCGGTCGGTCGCGCGCCATCATGCGTCGCGCGCGCGACCCGACGCGCGAGGACTTTGATGGCGCATCGATGCGACGCGCGATGGCCCGCACGTGAGATGTTGCTTGAATGTTTATTTTCTTTTCAGTTACCAATACTACAATAGTACAATGTGTTTGAAGCCTTTTTTACTCTTCGTCGCGCCCTCTGGTTTATGATTTGCAGGTCCGCCGAGCAAGTATGATGCGTTGTAGTTGGAAATCTTTTTCGTCAGCACATCCTTGGCGTGGACGTGCACGCCTTGCACGCGTGGCTGTTCGCCATTGGTCGTTTGCGCTCGCAAGCCATTCCAACCAGCATTCACGGGCTTCTTCGTCGCGCTGCCCATGCGCGTGAGGCCAGTCGTTGTTTTGCGCTGTAAACTCAATCCACGCGTTGATTGAAGCGGAGTGGGTGACGCCGATCGTGAATGCGGTGGCGACCGAGTCGCCTTGGCGAGCGCCGCCAAATCTGGCGCGCTGTCCAATCGTAACAATTGCGAGTGCTCTCGACCCCATCCGGCGCCAGCCGCAGCAGCGGGCTCTAAAGATGCCCACGAGTCGCGCGCGTCTCGTTTCGATTGGTTTCGCTCGGCTCAGGCGGGCGCGGCGTCGCCAGCGTTTTGCAGCTTGGACGCCATGTCGTTTTCGTGATTGAGATTTTCGCGCTTGAAGCGCCTGGTGCGCCGCGCGTACAGCTTGTGCCAGGATAAACAGTTCAGGCACGTTCTACGACCCTCCTGGAAATGGTCCTTCAGAGGCAACCTACGCTTACAACTCGTACAAAATCCCACCTCAACACCAGTTTTTGGCGCTATACTCACTGGAGGTTTCCTAACCACGCGCTCGACCGCGATGCCGGTGGTGTGTTTCGTCTTTGAGCCTCGCGGACGCCCCCTCTTCTTCTTCGCGGGGTTCGTATCCACCTGCGCGCCCGTCGTCGTTCCCGTCGTCGCCATCTCGAGCCCCTGCCCCGCCCCAGCACCCGCCACTGTTGACGTCTCCATCGCGCTCGCATTCGTCACCGCCGACGTCGTCGCTTGTGACGCCGTCGTGCTCTCGAACGCCGTCAACAACTCGATCGTTTTCTTCGCCTCAGCCAACAGCTCTTTGTGCGTCTTCCACGCGCGCGCGGACGCGTCACACGCGTGATCGCACATGGGATCGGAGAACGTAAACATGTCACACGCGTGCGCGTCGATGTCGGCGGTGATCATACCCCGCGGCGACGTCGGCGACGACGACGAGTGGCACGCCGTGCGCTGGCTCGGATGGATGTTCATTCGACTTTTCTGTCGACATAAATTTACTACATAGATGTATGATCATCTATACTATTGGGTGACGTATTCCGTGTAAAGGTCGCGCGCGGGTGCACGCGCCGCGGGTGTTATGTTTTTAGTCTCGCGTCAACCGACCGAAAGAGAGCTTTGTAATCATGCTCGAGTACACACATCGGCTCGGTCACCGTCGATGGTGTGGTTCAAGTTGTTGATTTTCCATGCGCCAGTCGCGTGGCGTGATCACATGCGATGATGGTGTTGGTCGCAGAGCGATTTTGGAAACGTCGGCCGCGGCGCGAGCGCGACGCCATCCACGTAAAGAATAAAATTGAACATCATCCGCTTGGGTGATTGCGTTGATGTACGACAACCCTTAGCGTGCGTGAATCTCTAGCTCCGGGTCTATTTCAAATGCCCGCAAGAGTAGCTTAAGTCTTCGTTGACTCGAGGGCTGTCGCGAGCCCACTACTTTTCATCGCATTCAGCAGCTTTCAACAGTTTTCGCCACGTCGTCATTCCACCCGGGACGCCACGGCCGCACATCCGCCTCGACGAGTACAAGTATTTCCTACTCCGGCGAATGCATCGCCCGCGGCGCGTTCAAAACCATCACCCACAGCGTGTATAGCTCGTACGCACGCATATCCAACCACCGCTCGAAACGTTGCCGTCTCATCTACGCGCGCGCCACGCGACTGACGCGCGCGAGAGCGAACGCGATGGCTGAGATCATTTCATGGCATCGTTCGAGGCGGCGACGCGCGCGCGAAAACGCGTGCGCGCGACGACGACGCGCGTCGCGAACGGTCGAAGCGACGACCACGCGCCACGTGGCAACAAAAAAGTATTTCGGACCCGTGATCTCGATACGCATGGATGTTCTCGTATATTAAAATACGAATCCACTATGTATGTGTGTGAGGCGTGTATTTTATCACAACAATGTGTGCATTACTGCGTATATTAAAATATAACGATTCCATCACGTGGTTTTTATCGCATGCGTGCGTGTGCGACATCGATCGGCACCGACGTCGACGTCAACGTCAACGCGCGACGCGCGCGATGTCGACGAACGCCGCAGCCGTTGCCCCGGCGTGCGCGAATAAGCGCACAAAAACACACGGCTGCGCGTCACATCCGTCGTTCGCCTCGCCTCCGGCGCGCAAGTCGTTGACATTTGCGAATGCGAACGATGCATTCGACGATGATGGCGATTTGAATTTAAACAACGACGAAAACGATGCGACCGCGGGTGCTGTGGTGGCGCAGGCGGCGCAGGCGGCGTTTGATACGCCGTATCTGAAGACATCATCGAGCGACGACGACGTGCGCTTGGTGTCTTTGAAGCGTAAAGAGCGTGAGGAGGCGACGGCTTCGACGACGACGCGCGGGCTCGAAGCGGCGCTCGCGGCGTGCGTCGAGTCGACGCCGCGCGCCAACGCCGCGGTGCGTGATGCGCGCGCGCATAATGGTCACACGGATGATAATGTGTATGACGTTGTGTTGCGACCGGGGGCGACGTCGCCGGAGCCGACGAAACGGTCGTCGTCGCCGCCGGCGCCGCCGCGAAAGATGGGCTTGGGCGTGGGCATGTCGTTTGGGTACACGCCGAGCCGCGGGGACACGCGCTACGACGCATCTGAGCGCGTGGATTTAGATGAGCCTGCGACTCCTGCGTTGGCTGGGCCGTGCGCGATGATTCCGAGCGCGCTCGATGCGGTGCTCGGATTGCCGCTCGTGGATGGCGCGACGTTGCGGTCGATGCTCGTGGAAGCAGCCGCGGCGCGTTCGAGGCACGCCACGCCCGCGAGCGCGGGTTCTGGAGTGGCGTTTACGGTACCGTCGACGTCATCTACGGCATCGACACCTCCACTCGCGCACGCGACGCCGCCGAATGTGGTGCTGATTGATTGTCGTTTTCCGTATCAATACGCCGCCGGCCGAATCGCGAGCGCGCTCAACATGTATCAGCCGCTCGACGTGCAGCGGTTTTTGACCACCCAGCTCGGCATCAACGCCGGTGCGACGACAGTACTCGTGTTCTACTGCGAACACGGCATCGATAATTCCTCGCGCATGTGGCGTCACGTGCGTAATTTAGACCGCAGAGATCACATCGCGGATTATCCCGCATTGTCGTTTCCGCACATGTACGTCTTGCGTCGCGGCTTTGACGCGTTCTTCGACGAGCACCGCGACTGCTGCGAAGGCGTCAAAATCACCGCTGATGATTTCAACTATGCGCACTCTCGTCGCGAGTACGCCGCGAAAAGTCGCGAGTGTTGGTTTCACGCGTCAGCCGCCACTTCGATGACGCGCGTCAATAGCTTCCACGACGTGCCGTCCTCCGCGTCTCGCGCGAGATTCGACCCCGACCGCGACATGGATGACGATTAATATTTGTTTTCCACGCCCTCACGCGCGTGTGTAATTCTATATGTATTTGTTTGTCTATTGTATCGACGCGAACGTAATGCGGCGCGACGCTTTTCATGTCGCTCTCGTCGCCGTCGAGCACCAATGTCGCGCGCGCCGCCGCGCACGTCGTCGCCGACGCCGTGCGTCGCCGCGCACGACGCCGCAAATGTCCCAATTCTATGCATCATCGCCACTCTGTGCTCGTTGAGCCTTCTGGCGCCGTCGCTCGTCGACGCCTGGCTCGTCACGGTGTGCTTCATGGCATACATCGCCTTCGACACCGCCTGGATCGCGTGTGCGCCGCACTGCGTCCCGCGTGCCGCCAGTGTGGTGCTCTTACATCACGCGGTGACGTTCGCGCTGCTCACGTACCCGGCACGACACCCCGCGCACGCCGCGGAGACGTGCAGGAATGGGTTGGTGGAGTGGAACACGTTGTTTCTCATTCTTCGCCGCCGTCCGGGCGCGCGGAAGATTTGGAACGCGCTATACGCGGCGACGTTAGTGCCCATTCGTTTCGTGTGGCAGCCGTATTTGATTGTGAGGTTTTACGCGTTGTCGCGGCGCGATGCGGCGTGGGAACGCGTGTTGGTCGTCGGCGCGCAGACGTTCCTCGTCGGATTTAACGTATATTTGGTGTTTGGAAAAAAGCGAAAGAAGGAGAGCTAGTAGTGTATTGTACATTGTGTAGTCTATCGTTGTATTCAGTCGATTCAGTTTATTCACGAGTTGCGGGTCTGACGTAGCTCCCGTCGCGCCAAGCGCCTCGGCAGAGGCGGCACGACATGGAGCACGAGTCGCGCATGTACGCTGGATTTTTATCGCACTCTCCAGACGTCGCCCACGAATGGCATCGAGTATTTGTGTCGTTGCATCCCACCGTAGCTTCGGGGCCTCCTTCGTAGAAGATTTTGTGCACTTCTTCATCGCGGGAGCCGAGCGGGTTGACGTGCATCCACTTTGTGGCGGTCCACTTTTCGCCTTTAATGACCGGACATCCGGCGTGTGAACTCCCGGAATCTAATTCTCCCCCTGGAGTCATGCTCCAGAACAACAACGCATCGCCGCGATTGGCTTTAATCGATCGGCCACTGTTGCCGCACTCCGAAAACATTGACTGGTTTCGCGAGAGCGGGAGGTTTGTCTTTGGAAACACCGTTTCGCCGCCCTCTTCGACGTCAGACAAATACAACAAAACCGTGGCGATGCGGTTATTCTTCTTGCCAGCTTCATGGAAAAAGTAGTCAAAGTGTGGTTTATACTGTTGACCTGGGTCGTAGTGCAACACTTGCAATGACTCACCGTGCGAGACGGGAATTTGTGACCACAACGCGATGCGATTTTCAATTCTTTTAATCACGTCGTCGTGTCCTTTTCCAATGTATGTCCCAGTGCTCGTGCGAATATCGCTCGTAGTGGACCCGCCAGTGGCGGAATCAACAACGCCGGATTTACTCAACCCAGACTTGTTGGCTAAATCTAACACATGCTTGACTTCCTCATCTGAAAGAAACGATTCGTACACGTACGCGCGCGGCTTGTTCAGGGAGACTACTTTAATTTTTGACGGATCAATCACGTCATCGTCTAAAGCTCCAGTCACGTGTGCGATGCGATTCACTTTCGCGTGCGGCACGCGGCGCAAGTTTTCTAATTCCTCGCGCAACGCGCGCGCGGTTTCATCGCTCATTTTGGGCGCCGTCGTTGCCGGCGCTCGCGCCTCGTGACCGTCATCCGCGTCTTCAACACCACTCAAAGACGACACCGAGCTCGACGTTTTCGGCTTGACGTCCTCGACACCGTCATCAGAAGTCGCCGCACCGTCAAAATCAGGATCGACACCGGCGGTCTCGGCGGTCTCGGCGGCCGATTTGGATTGTACTTCGACGTCTTCATCCACCGCGTCCCGAAGCTCGCGCAGCACCTCCAACGCCTCCTCCGCCTTGGCTTCTATATCCTTCGACACCGGTGATGCCACTGAGTGAATGATGCGCTTACTCACCGACGTCACCGACGCAACATCGACGTGATTATCGCCGTTTATATCTGTCGCCGATTCGTCACTCGCTTTCTCGCCCGCTTTCTCGCTCGTCGTAGCGCTCGTCGTCGTCACCTGTCGCGGCTTTCGCACAGCCCCAGTCCGCGGTGCGACGTTCGCCGACGCATCACCCACCCCTCTTCCACTCGTCGCCACGCGCGGATGATACGCATCCACGCTCCCCGTCGGCGTCTTCGACATCGTCGACGCCTTTGGAGCGGAGATCAGCCACATAACCACCGACACCGCAATCAACGTCTTGACGATCGCCCCAGGCGTCCGCAAACACCGCAATCGATCGCGACTGTCGTCGTACGCCGACGCATGCGCGCGTCGCGATGAGGCGTCGTAACGTTGTGGGATGATGGGTCCAGCATTCATCCATCGATCGAACGCATGAAACGCCCGCGCGGGCACGACAGATGACGCGTACCATCGCACGGATGACGACAACGACGATGGATGCTTGCGCCGAGTTTTAGGCGACCCCATGACGGGCGTTCGCGGGCGCACGCGCGCGAAAGAATGACGTTTTTTGGTGGATTGATGGTGTTATCCGCGGCGTCGACGAGGACGCGCGTCGTCATGACTGTCAGTGCGATATCTGTTCGATGTGCGCGACGCAAATTCGCGCGTCGTGCACATCGTTTGATTGGTTTGCGTTGTGTTTTTCGCATCGATGGCGGCGATGCGCATGTGTATTGTGCGTATTGTAAAGAATGTATGTCGCTTGAATGAAAGATTGTTTCTTCTCCGCTACGCAGCTCATCGCAACGCTTCACCGGGATCTTCCCCAGGAGTGGGCACCCAGAGCCCTGAATCAACCATGGCTTTCATGTGCGCGCGCGCTTCCTCGAGAGGCAGAGCGTTGACGTACTTTTTCAACGCGCCAACGTCGCCGGCGTCAAACGCGTCTCGCATCGGCTGCGGCAAAGCGTCGTACACTTCCACCGGGTCTAATCCCCCAGGTCCCAGACGGTCTTCGCGTGGAATTTCTTCCAAGCTCGTGGGTTCATCGCCGCCTGCGTCACCAGTGGCGGCGGTCGTCGTCTTAGCCGCCGCCGCTTCCTCTGCGAGTTTCGTCACCGCGCGCTCGCGCAATTTACCAAAGTAATCCTCGAATGATTTCTCATACTCTCGTGCCACGTCATCGTTTGAATCTAATCGAGCAAAAAATGGACCCGCCGCATCTCGTGCGCTCTTCGCTCCAGCCTCGGCGAATTCACCGATGGATTTACACGCGAACGCCACGCGAGCGCACGTCCGCGCCTCGCCCGATTTCTTCTCCATTTGCAAGTACAACGCTTTGAGCAACAAATACCCAGTCGCGTGTTCGTGCAACAAATGCAAACGCCCGTCGCGAAACCACTCTCCAAGTTCTCCATACGTCATCGATGCGTTATCGCGAGCGATAGCATCCATATCCGCCTTGTATGTCTCTGAAAACGTCTCGTACGACATCGTCCGCGCGCGTTCGGATTCGCCCTCTGGCGCGCACTCCTTCCCCACAAGCGTCTTCTCAGCCGCAACGTAGCACATTTCCTCGGCGTTAAACTTTTTCTGATGCTCCAATGTTGCAATTTTCCCCTCTATATCCCGCACGGCGGCGACGCGCGACGTTAATTCCGCTCTCAACGCCTTCAACGCTCCAGAATCAGATTGACCGTCATCATCACCGTTCGCCCCTGAAGCACCACCGCGTTCGACAGCGTCGACGACCGCTATCTCGCCCTCTTTCACCGCCTTCTTCGCCGCCTTCAACTCCCCCTTTAACGCCTCTATCGCCTGCACGCGCTCGCGCTCCACATTCGCATGCGATTCTCGCTTAATCCGTCTCAGCGTCTCCTTCTCGATAAACTGCGCCCCCGGGTGGGTGTCTTCGTCGTCCGACAGCTCGATGTTGTCCCACTTTGAGTAATCAAACGGCTTGGCTGACATCTCGCGCGCGTCGCGACGCGATGCGCGCGTCGATGAGTGATGTACGAGGAGTAATCCACCCGAGTGCACGTCACACATTCGCGCGCCACCGTGGACGATGACGCACGGTGCGTGCTCGCGCGCGATGCCGCGTCAATCGCCGCCGCCGATGTCGTCGTCGTCGTCGTCGTCGTTCGCGACGACCACGCGCGCGTCGCGCTCGGCGGTGCGCGCGGTGCGCCATGGTGATGCGGTCTTCGAGTCGCTCACGTCGCGTTCGTCGCGCGTTCGCGACGCCGCGCGAAGCGAATGCGCGGCGGTGGGGCGCGAGGGGCGACGAACGGCACGTGGTGGCGTCGTCGTCGGCGGCGGCGACGGTGGCGGCGCGCGAGCGCGGGCGCGGGCGCGACGGATGAAGGCGATGAGCGACAAGGGGGCTACGGATGCGTTTGGGCCGCGAGACGACGGGAAGAATAGCGATGCGCCGAGCGGTGGTAGCGGTGGTGGTGCGGCTGGGTCGTCATCCTCGTCGTCGCGTGGGAATGGTAACGGTAACGGTGGCGGTAACGGTGATGCGGGGAAGATGAGTAAATCATCATCAAAGTCGTCTTCGTCTGGGTCAAAAAAATCGCTTTCGATGTCGCTCAAATCGATTTTTGACTCGGATGACGCCAAGACTGCGGCGGCTGAGCGTGAGCGGTGGAGAAGATTATTAAACTCTGCCGGTCGCGCGACGTTGTTGATTTTTGTCGCGCCTTGGGTGTGCGCGCAGAGCGTGAAGAGCGCGTTTATTACGCCTTGGCTCGGCGCGCACTGGAATGATTTGCACAGATCGTTAAACGTCACGCAGAAGCAGCGCGTGGCGGATGGCATTCAAAAGTTTGAGCAGCGATTGTATTACGATAGAATTACCTCCGGGGCAAAGGTGCCGACGGCGGATGAACACCGGGACGTGTTGCGTGAGGAGGCGCGTAAATTGGAGGCTATCGAACGAAAACGATCTTTTGAAGCGACTGGTAACGCTTTGGGGTCGTTGGTATTTGTCATCATGACCGTGACGATTATTACTTTACAAAAGATGAACATTGCACGGTTATTAAATGAGATGAGTGATGAGTTTATCTCTTTGGACGCCGCGACGCAAGCGTTTATTCTCATGCTCGGCGCCGATATGGTTGTCGGCTATCACTCATCCGATGGATGGCAGGCGCTGTTGGCGTGCTTTATCACGCATTACGGGTTCAATTACGAGCACTTTGAAATGGCGGTGCGCATTTTCGTCGCCGTGGTGCCCGTGACGCTTGATCTGGCGTTCAAGTACTGGGTGTTTAACAAGCTCCGAAAGATTTCGCCGTCGACGCAAATCATTCTCGGCGAAATCGAGCGCCACTAACGTGTGTCATTGACACGCGAGAACCAACAACACCAGAACTATCGTCGATTGGCGCATTCTTTTATTTCACTCGTACGCATCGGGCGTATTTCTTTTAGTTTTAGCTCAAGGGCAATTGATTATTCATGAATCTCTTTACAACACGTCCGAGGCTCTCAAATCTCAAAAACTTCATTGCGCATCGCGCGCGTCGTGACGTTTCTTCTTCACCCTCATTCAAAAATGACGATGGCAGTGCAAATATCATCGTTACAACCACCATGCGGCGCCCGAGTGCGCGCGACGATGTCGCGACGCGCCGCCGCGCTCGAGTCGCGTACCCGTCCCAAGATTTCAATGTCCCGTCCCAAGATTTCAATTCGAACGCGCGTCTTCACCGACGACGACGACGCCAATAGACACGCACACAGCTTATTCTTTTTGGAGCATCACGAGTTGCCGTCATTTCCGGCGCCATCGATAAAGGCGGGGTCGTTGCCGAGTGAAATGTCCCGACGCCAGACGACGTTCATCGCTCACGCGTCTGACGCGAGTCAACTCGCAATGTCGACCGAATCGCCATCATCACCCACGCCGAGCGAAGATGCTCTACGTGCGGCGATCAAATTACCCACCCGCGAAACCACCCACCGCGTGTTCCACTCTCGCGGTTCAGAGAAACAATTTGAGCCGTCAGATTTGATTGAACGCTTTGTCGCCGACGTCGACGAACATTTTCAGGACGCCGTGTCTCAAATCAAAGCGCAAAAATGCCAACACTGCAAACCCGGGTACAGCGACGTCGTGTTGTTTCAGGCATTTGATTGGATCTCGACGCGCCGCTCGCACGGTTCAGATAAAAATTACTACGAACGCGTGCTCGACCGGGTGGATCTGCTTGCCAGTTACGGCGTCACCCACGCGTGGTTGCCTCCGCCTTCGCTTTCTGTGTCGCCGGAAGGATACATGCCAAGCGAACTGTACAATTTAGATGCCAGCGAGTACGGTGACAAAGCATCGCTCAAGACTTTGATTGCGGCGTTGAAATCCAAAGGCATCGTCGCCGTCGCGGATGTCGTCATCAACCATCGATGCGCGGAATACACGACGGATGGACGTTTCAAGTCTTTCGCCGACGAAGTTACGCCGAGCGGAAGAAAAATCAACTGGGGCGCGTGGGCCATCGCCGAAGACGACCCGTGTTTCGAAGGCACCGGTGCGAGCGATTCAGGCGATTCCATCGCCATGGCGCCCGATTTAGACCACAGCAATCCAGAAATCCGCGACGCATTGATTGAATGGCTAACGTGGCTACGCGACGACGTCGGTTTCGACGGATGGCGGTTTGACTTTGTACAAGGATACGCGCCCGAGTACGCCCGAGAGTACGTGGAAAAAACGGTTGGATTTGAGAAATTTTGTTGCGCCGAAAACTGGGTTGGCATGAAATGGACACACGACGTGCTCGATTACGACCAAAACGCCCCGCGCCGAGTGTTGCTCGATTGGCTCGCCGCGGCGGGTGACGCCGCGGCGCTGTTTGATTTTCCAACAAAGGGAATTTTGCAAGAGGCGATTCGACGACGCGAATTTTGGCGCTTGCGCGACAGTCGAGGCGGACCGCCGGGATTGGCTGGGTACTCGCCACAAAACGCCGTGCTGTTTGTCGATAACCACGACACGGGGTACCCACAGAATCATTGGCCGTTCCCGACCGACCGACTCGGATGCGGGTACGCGTACGCGTTGCTGCACCCCGGAATTCCGTGCGTATTCGGCCCGCACGTGTGGTGTGCCGACGCGTCTCAAGCGGCGTGTTGGAATGCCAATTTGCCGCGCGAAATTAAAACGCTGTTGGACATCCGTCGCCGTGCCGGCATTTGCTGCGAAAGCACGTTGACGATTTTAGAGGCATCGAGCGAGTTGTATATGGCGAACGTTGACGACAAATTGATCGTGAAGCTCGGACCGATGTACGACGTGCCGCGGGAGCTCTTACCAAGCGAAGACGAGTTTGCGCTCGCGACGAGCGGCGACGATTACGCCGTTTGGATGCGACGAGGATTTTGAGACGCACGCACGTACACAATCAGCATTTGTACATTTCATGTTTCGTTTGTTTCATTCTTACGCGCAGGTGAATTACCCGAGCGCTTCGACGGCGGCGTTGACGCGTTCGACGCTCTCGAGAAATTTCATCGCCGCATCCTTGCTCAACGCTACGCCTTTCGCCCCTGGACACAACACGCCGTTCTTTTCATAGTATTCTCGAACGTTCAGTAAAACCATACCCTTGTACACGCTCGCCGTGCATTTTCTATTTCCGCCCAAGTCGCACACCGTGACTTCGTTCTTTGATCGTTCGGCTTCAGCCATGGCGTCTGGAATCGACCCCATAGCCTTTGACAGCGCCTGCCACTGGGACGCATTCAAAGAAATACCCTTCTTACCCGGTAGCCACGGTCCTTCGCCTTTGGTTTTCTGATAGTACTCTCGAATATCCACGAGCGTTGCGCTTTTAAACTTGCGAACGACGAGTCGCTTTGTCGTCGACAATTCCGCGACTTGTCCCTCCACAGCCTCAGCAGTCGTCCCAGCACTCGTACTCGCCACCGTGCGCGATGGCGACGACGATGGCATCGGCACCACGCGCGCTGCAGCGGGCGGAACCGTGCCCGACGCCGCGTGTTCCACGTACGACTGCGACTGCGACTGCGACATCGCCGGCATCGCCGGCATCGTCGTCGCTCCCGAACTCGTCGCGCGCGCCCCCATCTCCTCCCGCGCCACCCACACGGGCGCTCCACTATCACCGCCAACCTGCATCACAACCCCCGACGACGCCAACGCGTACAAAATCTTATTCACGCCGCTCTTATCGAGCTTGGTAAACTTTGCGATGTCCTTGGCCGAACCGCCGTCGGCGCCGAGCGCGCGCGTCGCGTTCAATACGCGATTCCTATCCGCATCTCCACCTTCCACCGCCGCGCTCGCCGCCACCGCCGACGACGACACATACGGCACCGCCACCCTCGAGTCCTTCCGATCGCTCTCGCGCTTCATGCGCTTCACGAGCGGCGGCGACGTCGCGAACGCGTCTGGCGTTCGCTCGCGTTTGATGGGATTCGCGCGCGCGTCCGCCGCATCGTGCCACGGCTCCTCCACCTCCACCCACGACTCGTCCGGCGTGCCATATGTGAGAAACTCATCGATCGCGCGTTTAATGACGTTCGGGTCGACATCGCGCGTCGCGCGCGCGCCGTAGTCGTCGTGATTTGAATCACCTTCATAACCGAGCGCGTCGTCATTCGCACGAAGTTTCGCGCGCACGGCGTCGCGCACCATGCGCTCGCTCACGCGCTCGAGATCCATCGTCACGAGGAGTTCTTTCGTGACGCGCGCCGTGCGCGCGGCGTCGTAATACGCGGTGGTCATGGCGCGATTGTTTTGTCGCAGAGACGCGCAGACTGCGGCATTCATCGACGCGCGGCGACGGTTTCGCACGCGCACATTCGACGCCCAGCGCGCTTGGCACGATGCAGAGACGAGTGTTAACGTCGATGCGGCACGGTGCGGCGCCCGCGGCGGCGTCGCGCGCGTTTGCGAACGCAACGCGCGCATCGACGTCACAGTGCGTGACAACGCCATCATCTTCAATGTCCGCGCTCGCACGCGACGGCGCGGCGTCGCGAGCGCCGACGATGGCGTCGCACGCGCAGGCGCATGCGTCGTCGTCGTCGTCGTCGTTTTCGCGCGGTGCGGTGGCGATGGCGGCGATCGCGATGGGTGGGTTTGCGTGTTCCGCCGTCGCGCTCGCCGAGGCGAAAGTCGCGGCGGCTGACTCGAAACCGAAACCTACGAGCGCCGCGCACGCCGCGCTCGGTGGTGCCAAAGTTACGCTGTACCAATATGACGTGTGTCCATTCTGTAACAAGGTGAAGGCGTTTTTGGATTACCATGACGTGCCGTACGACGTGGTGGAGGTGAACCCGCTGACAAAGGGCGAGCTGAAGTTTTCCAAGGATGGGTACTCTAAAGTGCCCATCGTGCTCGTGGGCGACGAGCAATTGAATGATTCGACGAGTATTATGCGTGAACTCACGGCGAGGATCGATGCGAACGGCACGTCGTGGTCGGGGAAGAAATCAAAGGCGTACGTAGAGGAGGAGCGTAAGTGGCTGGCGTGGGTTGACGAACGATTCGTGCACGTGTTAACGCCGAATATCTATCGCACCTGGGCCGAGGCGGTGAAGTCATTCGATTATATTACGCAGAGAGGGAATTTCGGATTTTTTGAGCGCGAGAGCGCGCGATGGGTGGGCGCGGCATCGATGTACGTCATCGCGCACCGGGTGTTGAAGAAGCGACACGGCATCGAAGACGAACGCGCGGATTTATACTTTGAAGTGAATAAATTCATCAACGAAGGCGTGGGGGCAAAGAAATTTTGTGGTGGTAACGCGCCGAACAATGCGGATTTAGCCATGTTTGGGGTTTTACGTGCGGTGAAGACGTTTGAGACGTTTAAGGATGTCATGGATAATACGACGTGTTCGCCCTGGTATGAGAGAATGTCGGAAGTCGTTGGCCAAGCCACGCGCACGGATGGCGTCGACAACTAACTGATTAAGCAGCATCACTTTTATTACTATAGGTAGTAGTACATTTTTTTACATCACGAAAGTCCATAAGCGTATGCTAATCGCCTCCGAACGCACGAGTGTTCCAGTCCACGTCTGGCGTAGCCCCACGCAGCTTGTACGCTAAATACGCCCCGAGCACGTACCGGCCGATCGGGGTAAACTGTATTCCACCGCTGTCGTTTTCGGCTTCTAAAAGCATCTCTTGCGCGCGTCGTAGCGGCATAAACTCGGCCCAAGTGACTTCGCCGTCGGCAAACGCCGGCGTCGCCTCGCCCGAGCACGTCACCTCATATGCCGCGCCAAAGATCCGCATCACCTTATCCTCGTACGCAAACCGAAATAACATCGGCGCAATCGCGCACGACGCCGCAAACGTCTCACCAAGCTCTTCAATAATCTCCCTTTGCATCGTGGCGTCGTACGCACCGCCTTCGGCGCGCTCGCACGCGCCGCTCGTGCACACGCAATAACGTCCCGGGTACGCGTCCTTCGTCTCGCTGCGCTTCGTCACTAAGATTTCAACGTCATCCCCGTCGCCAGAGCTCGATTTTGCACGCCTGGTGATGATCGCATAGACGCCACGGCCGCGAGCTCGCGCGCGAACGACATCCTTTCGGTTGTCGTAGCCGAGCACGCGGTCAAACTCGTCGACGAGCACCAAGTCATTCGCCGCCGCCGCGCGCGTGCGCGTCATGCATATGCGTGTCGCGCGCTTGACGGCGACGACTGTCGACAAGCGCGATACGGATGCAGTCATTTCGCTCACAAAGAAAGACGCGCGTCCCGCACTGACGACGTTGGAGCGCCACGTCTTGGATTCTTTTCGATTTTTATCTTCAAATCCTTCATCGCATTCGATTACGGCGACATGGTCCAATCATACGGTGCGTACGTGATGCGCCAAATCGACGTCGGTTGATCTAAAGCGTGCGCGGTGGCGCCGTCGTCGGTTAAAAATCGAGCGACAAAGCGTAACACGTCTCGCGCTTTCCCGCGTCCATCATCCGTAAAATCACTCGCGTACCATTTGAACAACTTTGACAACTCGACGACGTATTGGCCAGGTTTTTCGGTTTCCCTTACACGCGTCGTGGCGTTGATGTACGCTCGCGCGGCGAGGTCAAGTTGTTGGTTTAATTTTGCCGCGTCATACATCCGAACCGGCGGACACGACGTGGCGCCGCAATTCAACGCGAAATGAATCCTCGCATCGCGTGTCTCCATCGCCGCTCGCGCGCGCACGTCGCCTGGAGTAAAATAATTGCGGCGGCGGCCGAAGAAGACGCGAGATAACGCGCCTGACGAAGGATGCGGCGCATCGGCGCGGAGCAATCCGTGCTCAATGTCGTCGAGCGAGTAAAATTCGCCGCCAACGTCGTAGCCATTGTGACGATAAAACCTCGCGCGTGCGATGCTCGAATTCGTCGGTGCGCCATGAATTAATATCGCATGTTTCACCGCTGCGTTGTACAGATTGACCAGGAACGATTTACGCATGTTTTCATCCACGATGGTTCTGAGCGGCGGCGCCGAGCGGAATCGGCTTGAAACTGTCGCGCACTTGCTTTTGAGCTCCTTTAATGCGTCTTCATGTTCGCCATCAGCGCTGCGTAAGAGCTCGAGTAATTCGCTCACAACTTGTTCTGGCGCGTACGAATCCTTCGTCGCGTCGCCGCTCGTGGAACCCACATCATCGTTGAGCACCAGACATCCGTCGACGCGACGCGTCGTTCGACTCGGCGTTCGTTCCATCATCGATCGTCGCGCGCTGCGAACGTACGCTTCGCCATCCACCACGTCACCAATGACAAATGCGCGATTGAACACATCGAGCGCGCCATCGTGGGCGTCAAACACGTCATCATTTGTCGCCAACGCTGCGCGCGACACCGCCGCCGGTCCATCCATCTTAATCAACTTTTCAAACTCTTTCTCCCCACCCATGGCATAGACATTAAAAAACACGCACGGAAACGTCAAATCCATCGGCGTAACGTTTATCCGTGACGGCACATTCGACTTGAGCGCCATGGCGGCGCGAATATCGCGCAATCTTTCCGTCAGCTCACGCGCTGGCACACACAACACGCGCACATATCTCGGCGAGATATTCGCCCGCACGTGCACGAGCTCGATCAATCGCACCGTCGCCGACGCACAACGTTGCGTTCGGGCCTCATCTGCGTCGTCGATGACAGTGACCACGGTCACGCGCGTCGTCGGCATGTCACACTTTGACGTCATTCGTCGCCTCGCCTCAGCATCAACGCGCGCCATTGATGAAATCGAGCCCGCGCGTGAGCCCGCGCGGGGGCGCACGCGCGCCATCGTGGCGCACCCAGAGCTCGTCTCCGCGCGCCACGGGCGCACCGCGTCGATTGGCGCACGTGACGTCGAGGAAATGCGTGATGATGGCGACGATGACGACTGCGCTGGCGCTCATCATCGGACGCGTTATCGGCGCCTATGCGCGCGCGTGGACCGCGCCTGCGCGCGCGATGCGCACGGTGGATGAATACGATAACGCTGCGTCGATTAATACCATGCGTGAGGCGCGAAAGCGCGAGACGAACCTGTCGTGGCGAGAAGGATCGTCGCGGGACGCCGCGCGAGGCGACGCCAGACGGTGTTACGGCGCGTCTTCAAATGATGCCACGTTTGCCATATATACGTCATTATCGAACGTGCACGTGGGGATAATTGATGATTTGATGCGGCATACGTTGAAGTACGTGCGCGCACACGATGGGGTGAGGTTTTGCGTGCGATTAATTTCGCACGACGCGAGTCGGTCGTCGACGTGGAACTCCGCAAGCGCGGCGATGGAGCACGCGTTATGTGCGGGTTCGCGCACGAAATGGGCGTTGTTCATCTCGGGGGAAGTAGTGATTGATGATTTTAGCGCCTCCCCGGATGAGCTGTTGCGTCGGGTTGAGCGAGCGGTCGGTGAAGATGTTTTCGCGTCGCGCGTGTTGTTTTTCACTGGCGACGAAGTCGGCGCCGCGAAGATGGGTGCGGTGCTCATGCGAATCGATGATCGCGCGATTGCGTTCTTCCGTCGGGTGTGGAACGACTATCACGGCATTACATTCTTTGGTTCGCAGCCCAGGCGCGCGTTTGAGCGCGCGCTGGAGACGTTTAGGAGGGAAAGTACCGTGGATTTCACGCGCGACGCCGTGGTGCTCCCGTACGGGACGCTCGCGAGACGATGGAACGACGGCGCGCGCGTCGTAAATGGTCAAAGCTCCATCATGGGTGACACGACCGCGCGCGGCGTACACGATCTCGATAGCGTCACTCGCGACAACGACGACGAGGATGATGGAAAGAACGCGGGCGTCGGCCAGCGTTCGTTTTTGGTTGATTACGCCGGCTACTCGAGGCGAATTCGCGGCCGCGACGTCTACGAACGCATCGCTCACGTCATGCGTCCATCTCTCGTCAACGCACCTGTGCTTGAAGACCCAGTCGATATTTATCCAGGTCGCGTGCGGTTCGCCAAAATTACCGCCACGCAAGCGCAGCTCCTGCGCGTATTTCCCACCAAAATCATCGTCAATTCGTGCGGCGCGCTCTCGAGCGAACTCGGCAACGTGTTATTCTTTCAATAGCCACCGTGCATCTATCGCGATGTGTAGTGTAGTCTAGCGTATAACTGTAGTGTAGCTCTGTACATGTCTTCGATTCCGCGCCGACGCCGACGTCGACGTCGACGGTTTAAAACACGTGTGGGCGTCGCGAGACACACGCCACTCATGCGCGCGCACACCGCGTCGGACGCGACCGCCGACGCGGTGGTGGATGCAAAACGCGCCTACGCCGACGCCGTGCGTCTCGCGCGGGCGCGTTTACGGCGCACCGACTACGTGAAAGGTGATGATGATGAGAGAGAGACAGATTCGAGACTCACATCGACGTCTCTGACGACGGCAACGACGCTGGCGCGCGCGGCAGACGTCGCGAATGCGCTCGCGAACATTTCGCGCGCGCTTGAGCGCGCGTGCGCGTGCGCATCGAGCGTGAGCGAGATCGAGGAGGACGATGCGAGTTGGTTGAAGATTGAACGCGCGGCGAGCGAGTGCGCGCGCGCGTCGGCGACGTTTCGAGACATGTCGATCGA
>Ga0255775_1001904_pt1 | contig 18592 bp, 21 predicted proteins | sample 011ome_26_FD_179973 | JGI IMG/M metagenome (GOLD analysis project Ga0255775, IMG submission 179973) | Coastal salt marsh microbial communities from the Groves Creek Marsh, Skidaway Island, Georgia - 011511BT metaG (version 2) | ecosystem: Environmental > Aquatic > Marine > Intertidal zone > Salt...
GTATTGATGACGCCGTTAAGTTTTCCAACCTTGCCGCTGGCGTTGTTGTGGGTAAAATTGGTAGCGCTACAGCCACTTTAAATGAAATCATTGAATACGAATCAAGTTTGAATAAATCCACCAGCGACGAGCACATTAAAACGCTTGATGAAATTACCCTTTTAAGTAAAGAATTAAAAGCCAGAGATAAAAAAATTATCTTTACCAATGGCTGTTTTGACATCCTACACGCTGGCCATGTACGCTACTTAGAAACCGCCAAAAGTTATGGTGATATTCTAATATTAGGGCTCAATTCTGACAGATCCGTCACCGCACTAAAAGGGGAAAATCGCCCCATTAATGCACAATTAGACCGAGCTTACATATTAGCAGCGCTTGAGGCAGTTGACTATGTCGTGGTATTTGACAATGACACACCATATGATTTGATTAAAGCCGTCAAGCCACACATATTAGTTAAAGGTGGCGACTATGAAGGCAAGCAAGTAGTTGGGCAAGATATTGCTGATGAGCTAAAACTGGTGCAATTTGTTGACGGCAAAAGTACAACTAAAACCATTGAAAAAATACAAAAATCATGAAAACAACCATTGAAAATGAATTCTCCGAGCACCTGAAAGTTGCTAAAAATATGTCCACTCTCACAAGTCAAGTGGAAATTGCTGCTCAGCTTTGTATTGACGGCCTTCAAAATGGTGGGAAGATTTTAATATTTGGCAATGGCGGCAGTGCAGCCGATGCTCAGCATATTGCTGCAGAACTCGTTGGTCGGTACAAGGTTGAGCGTAAGGGGTTGCCTGCTATTGCACTTACCACCGACACCTCAGCACTTACTTCCATTGGCAATGATTATGGTTATGATCGCGTGTTTGATCGTCAAGTAGAGGCGTTAGCTAATGAAGGCGATGTGGCTATTGGCATTAGTACAGGCGGTAGCAGTGGTAATGTTATTAGCGGACTTCAAACTGCAAAAGAACTAGGTTGTAAGCTAATTGGTTTTAGTGGTCGAGATGGTGGCGAGATGAACACACTGTGTGATATTAACCTAGTAGTCCCTGCTAAAGATACGCCGCGCATTCAAGAAATGCATATCGTCATTGGACATACAATTTGTCATTTAATTGATCTAGAATTTGATAAAAAATAAATCTTAGCGTACAATAATAAGTACGTAAATAAATCGATATTTTTTTATCATGAATACAATCAGCTACTCATCACTCAGAAACAATCTTGCAGGTGTGCTTGATCAAGTGAATAACGACCATCAAGCTGTGATCATCACTAGGCAAAATAAAACGCCAGCCGTTATTATCAGTTTGGATGATTTTAAATCTTATGAAGAGACCGCTTACCTAATGGCAAGCCCAAAAAATGCCCAAAGACTCACCGACTCTATTAATGAAATCGAGTCTGAAAATGCGAAAACACACTCTCTTATAGATCAATGATTATCGCTTGGGCTGAAAATGCTTGGGCTGATTATTTATATTGGCAAAAAATTGATAAAAAAATTTTAAAACGTATTAACGAGTTAGTTAAGGATATAAAAAAACACCCTTTTGAAGGGTTGGGCTCTCCAGAGCCGCTAAAACATAACTGGTCAGGATATTACTCTAGACGTATCAATAAAGAACATCGGATTGTTTATAAATTCGAAGACGAGATGCTGTCCATTGCTCAATGTCGCTATCATTATTAAAGAGAATTAACAACGCCCAGAACATCTACTGCAGTAATTAATTTCATACAATTATGATGCTGTAATGGACAAGTGCGCTTCATGCAAGGTTGGCAATCTAAATTCTTTTTAACAATAGAGCTTTTCTCATTCATCCATTGAGAGGTTTCATTATCTTTAGTAGGGCCAAAAATAGCCACTGTAGGCACCTGAAAAGCAGCCGCCACATGCATAGGGCCACTATCACCGGTAATAAACAAATCCAAATTTGAAATGCGATTAATTAACTCTGGAATGGTAGTGTTTCCCGCTAAATTTTGATAATTTTTTACACCATTTTCAGCCAGTATTTTTTCAATATCACCAGCAATATCTTTTTCACCAGGGCCACCAAAAATTACAATATCATACTGAGTTGATAATTCACCCGCTACCCTGGCAAATTCTTCAGGATACCAACGTTTAGCACTACCATATGATGCACCCGGATTTATCCCCAGCATTTTCTTCTTATTTTTAGAAGTGCTGTAGCCATAAATCTGCAATTTTTTAGCCGTCAAATTAATGGACAAACTGTCATTTACAAAATTATTGTATTTTTTGACTTGATGGCAATTTATATACTTGTTTTTATCAAATTGATACTTGTTTTTAGCTGATATTAAAAATTTCAAAAATTTTGCACGCAATGAACTTCGAAATGAGAAAAATGCATCAAAATCACCCAATTCATTTGAAATATGATACAAATCCCTATATTTTTTACTTAAAACCACTGTTTCTACTACTTTTGAATGGTTTTTCATCGCTTCAATCGATACAAATGAACCAATAAAGGTAATTTCTACCTCATTATCAAAATTTACGATATTTTCAATAGCAGGCGTTGCCATAACGCAATCACCTAGCCAAGTCGGGAGTTCAATTAATACTTTCATAGGGTCATTATAAATGTAGCGTTACATATATTTGATATAATCAATCAATGCAACAAAAACCAATTCCTATTCTGATGTATCACAGCATTGCTGCCATGCCAAAAGGCACCGTAATGCGCAGTTTACATGTGCCACCAAAATTATTTAGACTACAAATGTGGTTATTAAAAATACTGGGATATAAGGGGTTGAGTATGAGCGATTTACAACCTTACTTAACTGGCAAAAAACAAGGAAAGGTAGTAGGCATTACTTTTGATGATGGCTTTAAAAACAACTTAATTCAAGCATTACCCATATTAAAAAAATTCGGATTTACTGCCACTAATTATATTATCAGTCAAAATATTGGTGGTATCAATCATTGGGATCTTAACAAAGGCATTTCAGAAAACCCATTGATGGATGAAAACGAAGTTAAGCAGTGGATTAACGGTGGCATGGAGATTGGATCACACACCCAAAATCATGTACGTCTTGCTGAGATCGATATAGAATTAGCCACCCAAGAAATCACAAAATCTAAGCTTGACCTTGAAAAACAATTCGATTGTTCTGTTGAGCATTTTTGCTACCCCTACGGCAGTTACAACGATGAAATTGTAGCTATTACCAAAAAAGCTGGATATAGCACCGCAACAACTGTTGATCGTAGTCGTGCAAAATCTGGTGATAATCTATTTACTTTACCAAGGGTTCCAATTACACATCGCACCTTTTTACATCTACTCATTATGAAAATTCTTAGTAAATACGAAGATAACCATGGTTGAAAAGAAGCTAAGAATTGCTGTGCTAATTCGAAACTATAGTGCCTCTGGTGGTGGTGCCGAGCGCTACTGTGTAGAGCTAACAAATAGGCTTAGTAAAATTCATGAAGTTCACGTGTTTTCACAACACAATTCTGAATCATCAGAAAGTATTACCTTTCATCAAATACCGCAATGGCTTAAAAAGCCAAGATATATCAACCAATTATTATTTTCTCACCTAACCAAACGTGCCACAGAGGGTAGGTTTGATATTGTGCATTCTCATGACATGGCAACACATGCTAATATTTACACTCTACACGTGCCGTGCGTAAGAACGAAGTGGGCTCAGGTCAAAGGTATTAGAAAAATATTACGCTGGGCAAACACCTTATTAAGCCCTAGAAAGATGGCGTACTTATGGCTGGAAAATAAGGAAATGCAAGTATTGCCTAATCGACACTTTATTAGTGTCTCTGAATACTTATCTCGTAATGTTCTAGAGAGCTACCCTAGACTTAATGGCCACATTACTATCGCCCACCCTGGTATTGAAATTCAGCCAACTAGTGATGAAAAAATAGCCAAATTACGTAAAAATTTTAGAGAGCAATATCACATTCCAGAATCTGCATTTATTCTGCTTTTTGTTGCCCATGGCTTTAAAAGAAAAGGACTACCGGCCATTATTAAGGCTTTGGAAATACTCAACAATAAAGACATCCATATTGTTGTTGCGGGCAGTGGCAATCCAAAAGCCATTGAAATAAACTCACCTACTGTACATAGCAATACACACTTCATAGGCGTTATTAAAAATATGAGCGAACTCTATCCCGTGGCTGATGCTTTTATCCATCCCACACTTGGTGACACCTACGGCATGGTTGTGCTTGAAGCGATGTCACACAAATTGCCAGTTATTGTAAGTAGCGCTAAATACTGCGGATTTAGCGAACACCTGGATAAGGATGAAGCTATTATTCTTAACGATCCAACAAACTCAAAAGAAATATCACAAGGCATTCAAACACTTGCTGAAAAACAGGAATTACACATTAAAATATCAGAAAATGGATTTAAAAAATCTCAGGATATTAACTGGGAAAATACAACAACACAAACAATAAAAACATACTTTGCAACATCCTAATAAATATGGCTAAAAATTTAACTGGCAAACTTTTAAAATGTTCTAAAGCTATAAAAATACCAATCTTTTCTTTATTCCTGATAATTATATTCGGGGTGCTACTAAATTTTTCTTCTAGGGAGTCAATAGGATATGAATTAGTCGAATCTATATTGAATTTCAACCCTGACAATATAAACCTGATCAAAATATTGTCATTAATTGCATTACTGTCATTAATTTTAACAATCTCAAGTTTATATATAGCAAAAATCTTTAGTATTACTTGTGCGCACATGGTAATAGCTTTAACACTAACCTTGCTTGTCTTAATTTCACTAGGCTATTTTGAAAAAATAAAAACTGCTATCAATACATATACTTTCATACACTCACAACAACAAAAATACGTTGAAAAAAAACCCTAAATCTTTATGCGATAATACTCGATTTATCGCACATGCTGGAGGCATGATAAATAACGACACATACACTGACTCACTTGAAGCCCTCAACTTATCCTATAAAAATAAATTTAAACTATTTGAACTTGATATACTAAAAACTTCAGATAATAAATATGTTGCCGCTCATGACTGGGACTCTTGGAAATTATGGTCTGGATATCATGGAAAACTACCCCCAACGCACAAGGACTTCTTAAGCTATAAAATAAGAAATAAATACACTCCATTAGATATGAAATCTATAAACTCTTGGTTTTTAAGTCATACTGATGCAATATTAATAACTGATAAAGTTAACAATCCTAAAGAGTTCTCTAGTATTTTTATTGATAAAAAAAGACTGATAATGGAGCTGTTCACTATGAGATCGGTTGTTGAAGGAATTAAAAATAATGTACTTGTTATGCCTACTTGGGATTTGGTTAAATTAATACAAGGCAATAGACTAGAAGTACTTCGCAATTTAGGCGTCCAATTTATATCTGCAAATAATGACAACCTGATCTACAATAAAAAGGTTTTTTTAAATTTTACCGACAATGGTATGAATATATACATATATGGATCTGTTAATACAAGTTAAAATTCAAAGTATTATTACGGGAGATATGTTGATAATCAGCAGTCTATCAATAAATGCCTCAATCCTCTATTAGTTAATATATAACACCAAAAAAATGAAAATCAAAAATATTTCAATAAAATTAAACAGTAATCTAATTAATTTTATCGTTTTATTTTCATTATTACTTTTTACGATTGAAATTTTTATTCGTCAATTTACCGGATTAACCGAAAACATTCTATGGCATAAATATGGGTTAATAACAGTAATTTTAGGATTATTACTTTATTATTCGACAAAATTTTTTAAAATAATTATCATTCTATTTTTAATGTTTTCGTTATTAATACAGGCTTCATACTCCTCACTGTACGGTAGTTGGATTACATCATCTGACTTATACTTATTATTTGCAGAATTACCAGAAGTTATTAGACTTGCTAGTCAGTTCGATGCTTGGACCCTTGTAAAATTAATTTCATTTTTATCAATATCTATAATACTTTCCCTTCTTGCGTACTCCAAAGCAAAGCAAAGCAAAGGAAATATTTGGGTCAATTGGATTGTGGTATTCTTTTTTTTATTTCAACCAATAAAATTTTCTATCCTTTCTCCGGAAAAGATAGAAAAACTTTTTGTTCAAGATACGCATAGCCTTTTAAAAAGCTCTTATCGCGCGTATGAGGCTACCATATCGTTAGCCATGTCAAATATACTTGGTAATCATATTTACAAATACTACCAGCATGCACCGCATACGGTAAAAACTGACCAGACAGCAGTCAAGCCAAATATTTTTATATACTTCGGTGAGAGTCTTAGTTCTAAATATATGGGTACATTTAATTACAGCAAAAATACCACACCTTTGATTAATAAACTAATAAATTCTAAGTTATTTTCTCTATCAAAAGAAACAATCTCTGGTGCCGTCTACACAAGACCATCAAGCACTCTTTTCTTTCACTTAATACCTGAACCTGATGCCAGAAAACAAGCGGCTTCATTTAATACTAACTTATTTAAATACGCAAAGGAATCAGGATACAATACAACATATTTATCTACCCAAGCAGAAAATGGCATCACCACAATCGCCAAACTAATTTCAGGAAAATATGCTGATCACTATCTTTTTAACTCAAATTTTGATAAAAAATATAAAGATGGCGAAACTGATAGTTTGGATGAATCATCCCTTGAGGGCCTACAAAAGCTGAAATCAACTCAGCCATTTTTTACTGTATTTCAAGCATCAGGATCACACATCCCTTTTTCTGAAAAATCCCCGGAATCATTTAAAAAATTTGGAAAAAACTCTAAATTATCAGAATATGAAAACTCTGTTCTTTACGCAGATACCATTATCAATAATCTAGTCTCTTACACTGAGAAGCAATCACATGACAGACCTTGGGTTTTTATCATAACCGCGGATCATGGAACTTATGTTGATGATTCACGCACCACAAGATCGTTTAATTATCCAGCCTCATACACCGTACCTGGTATCATTTTTACAAATGATGAAAAAATATTTAACCTCTACTTGGCTCCATATAAAAAATGCAGCATCTTGTTTCATAATAACATTGCCAATATCACTGCTCGAATTTTAGGTCGCATAGTAAAAAAAAATAACTGCAATCAAGGTATTTTACTAAAAGGTCTTCTCAGTGGGACTCATGCAAAAAGCATTAATATTGATAAAAACTTAGGAGTCATAATGAAACCATATGAACAATAAAATACAAAGGATGGAAGGGGTTAATTGCCCCACCTGTGAAAGTAATACAAACAATACGTTAATTTATAAACGAGATGATGGTATTGGCTTTTACAAATGCCTAAACTGCAATATCGAATATGCATCACCCAGACTGATTGAAAAGGAGTTACTACAACTATATGAGGGTGACGATTGGAAAGACCTTTCCAAATATGATAACTGGAGTTATGAAAATTGGAAAAACAATAAAGAATTTCATTATTATCTAGTGCAAGAAAACGTCAAACTTGTAAAAAAATTCTTAAATAAAGGTTCGTCTGTTTTAGATGTTGGCTGTGATATTGGACTAACAGTTAAGTTATTAGAAGAAAATGGATATTATTCCGAAGGAGTGGAAGTGAGCTCTGTTGGCGCAAAGATTGCCAAAGAAAAAACTGGCATTACAGTCCATAATATGCAATTAAGGGACTATCAGTCAGATATTAAATATGACGGCGTTTTATTACTGGATGTTTTAGAACACCTATACGACCCAATAAAGGTATTAACTGAGTGCGGGAGTCACATGAAAGAAGGCGGGTATATATTTATTCACGTCCCGCATCATGGAGGTATAAGTGTAAAATTTAAAAGATTACTACATAAGATAGGCTTGAAAAAAGGTTATAAACATTTTGGCTTCCCTGCGCACATATATAATTTTGACAAAAAGAGCTTAAGGGTAATGCTTAAAAAAGCAGGTTTTAAAACTGTACATTATGAGTCATGGCCTAGCGCTATTACCAATGGGAAAGTTAACTTCTTTAACTATTTTTTTATACAAATAATAAAGAAATTCGCCTTATCTGATTATATTATTTGTGTTTCAAAAAAAACATAGTCAATTAGCAAGCGCTCTTTATGCTTAACACATTAAAAACATCTTTTACTCCCTCGTCCTTAACCTCAAAAAATTTAGCAAAGCCATTCTGTTTTAATAGCTTTTCTATTGTATTCATATCGTCTTGAATTTTTGTATCATACTCATAATAAATTGTGTTTATATTGTTCAAAAAATCAGTCTGCATTAATTGTTCAATAACTACTTTCTCGTAACCCTCAACATCTACCTTAATAACTATATCTACATCTTTTGGAATAGTTAATTCATCAAGGTATGATGAATTAACGGTTTCAATATCAGCAGCTTGAGATGATTGACTTTCACTTGCTACTTGGTCAATACTCGTTGCACCAGAGTGTTCTAAATTAATATAAATCTTGTGACAGGCATTTTCGTTGCTAATAGCCTTAGCGTGAACTTCTGACTTTCCACCTAAATTATTCGCACCAATATTCTTTGTTAAAATTCCAGCGGTAGTAGGTACAGGTTCAAAGGAAAATACCTTAAGGCAATTTTCGTTATTACCCGCAATTAAAGAATATAAGCCTTGGTTAGCACCAATATCTATAAAACAAAATGGTTTTGTATAATTTTTAAGATAATCTGAAAATACGGTGCCATAGCTGCCACGTATACAAAATCTAAACGTTACGTCTTTCCAGTTTTCAAACATTAATGGGCCATAAAAAGACTTTACATATTTTGGTGAAGAGTCTTTATTAATAGATTTTAGACCTAAAGAATTATAAACATCATTCTTTAAGAATAAAGACTTTACCCTTAGGCGTCTAATCTCGTTTACTAACCCCTCTCTTTTAATTCGATTCAAAATTCTTTTTGACATAAACTATTTTTTACTAATGCGTAATTCCTTTAATTTTAAATATTTTAAATAAGTAGACAATCCAGTGGATATTGATACAACCAATCCTGGCCACCCATCTAGAAAGCCCCTTCTAAAAATATAAGCTCGAACAAAGCCAAAAATAGCTTTAAGAAAAACCATTGACCAACCAACACGCTTTCCATTATCAAACATTTTCTTTGCAGATAGAGAAGAGTAAGTATTTATTTTTTGAAGGTGATGGGAGATATCTTTATACGGATAATGCAAAAAGTGATTGGAGAGTTTTCCAATCGATCCATCAACCACCATCTTTTCATGGACTATATCTTCAGTAAAATGAGATTTTTGTTTTTTGACCAGTCTTAATGTGTAATCAGGATACCAGCCTGCATGATAAATATCTTTGCTAAGATAATTAGATAATCGCGGAATTAGATAGCCACTTATATTTGAATTATGAGTCACTTTATTAATAATCTCATCTCTTAGCTCTGACGTGACACGCTCATCTGCATCAACGGATAAGACCCATTTATGAGAGGCCAACTCTAGAGCTCTTTGTTTTTGAATGCCAAAGCCTGGCCAGTCTTTAACGTAAAATTTGTCTGTATATTTTCTGCATATTTCTTCCGTTCTATCTGTACTACCAGAATCAACCACAATAATCTCATCAGCCCATTTAACTGATTCTAGGCAGTCCTCAATATTATCTTGCTCATTTTTAGTAATAATAATAACACTTAATAAAGGCTTACTCATTTATTAATCCCTGATATAAATCAATATATTTACTGGCCATTAAATCTACTCCCATCTCATTATCACAGTATTCCTTGGCGCTTATCTTGTGCGCAATCGACTCTTTAGAAGAGTCTAATGCTAAACTCAAACCTTGTGATAGGCATTGAGTATCGCCAATATCACACACAAAACCTCTATCTTTTACAAGATCATTTAGACCACCAGCATTTGTTGATACAACACTCACTTCATAATTAAATGCATCTAATACACTACTGCCTAAGCCTTCTTCTTTTGAAGTCATAAGAAAAACATCCATAATGGAAAAATAATCTTCAACATTTTCATGATGACCCATTTGAAAATAAAGCTGATCTATGCTCAACTCTTTAATTGTATCTGACACTTGATCAAATAGAGCTCCATCGCCAAAATGCAAAACTACGAAATCTTGCCTAACTTTTTGTAGTTCATGAATAGTTTTTAACGCAGCAACAGGATCCTTATGCGGTTCCAATGCTGAGATAAGGCCAATAATTTTAGTACTATCTTGAATACCAAGTGATTTTTTTAATTTTAAAGCTCTTTCAATATCGAGGTTTCTACCCTTAACTGCAGAACTAATAATTAGCGAGTCAGAACACATTCCAGATTGATTCAGAATCGATGAAATCGCAGGAGATATTGATACAACCTTGTTGGTGAATTTGTACTTCAATCGAGTGCTAAAGCCACTGGGAATAAAATCAACTCGTCTAGTATAGACAACAGGAGTTTGATGAAAAATCTTAGTTAGGACGCATTGTGTATGTGCTTTGCCAGTTTGCGCATGAACGCAGTCAAACCTTCCCTTTAAATTGGACAATTTTTTTAATGCATCTGTCATACTTTCAATGGCAATTATACTAATACCCATTGCTACAGCTCTTTTGTGCATTAACGAGCCTTTTAATGCCATCAACTGACAGTCAACACCTTGAGAGATTAAACTTTCAAGCGTATACAGTGTTTGTCTTTCTCCGCCTCGCCAGGTTTTTTCGGTATTTACTTGTAGGATTTTCACTTAAAATTTACTATTAAGATGTATATCAAAATATCATACCTAAGGTAACTATTAAAATGTATATTACCCCAATATTTATCAAAGAAAATAAATGAAAAATATATCAAAAAGATTTACAATCGCCATTATTCATAGGAATGGCTTTAGACGCCTTAAGGCTGCACTTGATAGCGCAATAAACATCGCTGGAAAATCAGATGAAATATTGATCATCGACAACGCAAGTACCGACAATTCAATGGAAAAAATTGAACAAGATAATGCTTATAAAAATATAAAAATTATTAAAAACTCGTGCAACACTGGGTATGCTTACACTTGTAATCAGGCAATGAGTCAGGGTAATGGAAAATACTTTCTATTATGTAATAATGATATAAAGCTACCAAAAAATTGTCTAAGTGACTTTGAGAAAATATTCATTGACTTTCCAGAATCAGGAATTATTGGCGGACAATTATTGGACGTTAATCAAAATATGGTCGGGTCATATTCTAAAGCCCCTACATTCTTTTCTGAGTTAGATTCGATTGGACGCCTAAGGTCGCCTGAGAGGTATCAAACCATTCATGAAGTTGGCACATTACGTGGCGCATGTCTTGCTGTACGAAGATCGACAGTTGAATCTGCAGGAATGATGGACGAGGATTTCTTCTTTTACTTTGAAGAAACTGAATGGTGCACAAGAATAGCAAAAAACGGCTGGAAGGTTCTGATAGCACCACATATTAAAATTACGCATATTGGTGGTGATAGCACTAAATCTGTTTATCATGGGTCAAGAATTGAATTCTTTAGATCGAGATTATTATTTTGGCATAAAGCCTTACCCTCACATCTTGTTATAATTTTATATCTTTGGAACATTCCAAAACTTATTATTGATGGCTGTTTTTATTTAATAGTCACAATCTTAACATTAGGGTTAAATATTAGAATGCGAAATAAGCTATTGGATAGGGTTGTTGTCTTAACGTGGCTGTTACTTGGAAAGCCAAAAAAATGGGGACTACCTGGAAAATGTTAAAAAATAAATTTAAAACAGATACTATTAAATCATGAAAGGAATCATTCTTGCCGGCGGCTCAGGCACACGCCTCTACCCCCTTACTAAAGCTATATCAAAGCAGCTAATGCCTATCTACGATAAGCCGATGATTTACTATCCATTGTCAGTATTGATGCTTGCTGGCATTCAAGAAGTGCTAATCATTTCCACGCCTGAAGATCTGCCAAGGTTTGAACAACTGTTAGGTAATGGCTCTGATATTGGCATGAAGTTTGAATACATTGTGCAACCTTCCCCTGATGGCCTAGCGCAAGCGTTTATCTTGGGAAAAGACTTTATTGGTGATGATGATGCTTGTTTAATCTTGGGTGACAATATTTACTATGGTCATGGTATCACCGATATGCTGTCTAACGCTGTATCAAATGCAAAAGACAAAAACATGGCAACGGTGTTTGGTTACCATGTGCATGATCCTAAGCGTTACGGCGTTGTAGATTTTGATCAGAGTGGCAAAGCACTCAGCATTGAAGAGAAGCCAGATAGCCCTAAAAGCAACTACGCAGTAACAGGCCTATATTTTTACCCTAACGACGTGGTTAAAAAAGCTGCTGTAGTCGTTCCCTCTGACAGAGGTGAGTTGGAAATCACTACTGTGAACCAAATGTATCTAAGTGAAGAGCGCTTAACCGTTGAACTAATGGGCAGGGGTTACGCTTGGCTAGATACAGGCACACACGAGAGTTTATTAGAAGCTTCGACATTTATTGAAACCATAGAGAGAAGGCAAGGCTTAAAAGTAGCTTGTATCGAAGAAATTGCTTTTGAAAAGGGCTATATTAATAAAGAACAACTTGTAGAATTAGCGCAGCCATTAGCCAAGAATCAATACGGGAAATACCTACTCAGACGTGCAGAGGAAGTTAATTGAAGTTTATCCCTCAGTCAATTGCTGATGTAATACTCATTGAGCCCACTACACATGGTGATGATCGAGGCTATTTTGTAGAAACCTTTAGGCAGGATTTATTTGATAAGGCTATTGGATATAAAGTTAACTTCATTCAAGATAATGAATCAAAATCTACTAAAGGCGTACTTCGGGGCCTTCATTATCAACTGCCACCCTACACTCAGGCGAAGCTAGTAAGGGTAATTGAAGGCAGTGTACTGGATGTAGCAGTTGACATACGTAAGTCTAGCCCTACTTTTGGCCAGCATGTCGCTGTGGAGCTAACAGCACAAAATAAACATCAACTCTTTGTTCCTCACGGTTTTTCCCATGGATTTGTTGTATTAAGTGATAGCGCTACCTTTGCTTACAAGGTAGATAATTACTATGCACCTGAGCATGATCGAGGTATTGCTTTTAATGATGACCAACTTAAAATTGATTGGCAATTATTAGCAGAAGAGTTGCAACTCTCAGATAAAGATAAAACCCACCCATCTTTAGCCAATGCTAAAGATCTGTTTGAATAGCCAAGAATTATGAGAATACTTGTTACTGGTAAAAATAGCCAACTAGGAAAATCTATTCATAAGCTTGTTGCTAATACTAAGAAAACCGATGACCTTGTTTTTGTTGGTAGGGAAGAGCTAGACTTAAATAGTGAGAGTGATATTAGCCACTACTTTAACAACAATGATAAGTTTGATATTATCATTAACTGTGCAGCTTACACCCAAGTAGATAAAGCAGAGAAGGAAGTAGAGTTGGCAAACCAAATTAATCATCTAGCAGTGAAACAACTGGCAAACATTTCTAACAAACAAAAAATAAGACTAATACACATTTCTACTGACTATGTCTTTGATGGAGAGAGTAATAAGCCTTACATGGAAACTGACAAAACTAACCCAATCAATGTCTATGGCAAAACCAAACTCTCTGGAGAAAAAGCGCTGCAAGAAGCTATGCCAACTAATGCAATAATCATTAGGACTAGTTGGGTTTATTCGGAGTTCGGTAATAACTTTGTTAAAACCATGTTAGAGCTTGGAAAACAAAGAGGTGAGTTAAATATAGTAGGCGACCAAATAGGCTCGCCTACTTATGCAGCTGATTTGGCAGAAGTTATACTAAAAATAATAGATAATAAAAATTATCAAGATAAGGAGTGGTTAACTAAAATTTATCACTATTCAAATGAAGGCGAAATAAGCTGGTATGAGTTTGCTAAAGAAATTTTTAAAATGACCAAGATAGATTGTAAAGTTAACTCAATAACAACGGATGAATATCCGACTCTTGCAAATAGGCCGAAAGATTCTGTGATGAATAAAGGTAAAATAATGAAAGAATTTGACATGGAAATTCTTAATTGGAAGAACTCCCTTGGAACTTGTATCACAACACTAAAGAAACAGTAATGACTTCAAAAAAATTATTAATTACAGGTGGGGCAGGCTTCATTGGCTCTGCTGTAATTAGGCATATTATTAACAACACCAATCATAGCGTTATTAATGTTGACAAACTTACCTATGCAGGCAATTTAGAATCTTTAATTTCAGTTGAGAGTGATTCAAGGTATACATTTGCACAAGTTGATATTTGTGATGCCAATGAAATTAAACGCGTATTTAATGAGCACCAGCCTGATATTGTAATGCATTTAGCAGCAGAGTCTCACGTGGATAGATCTATTGATGGCCCTGGTGAATTCATACAAACTAATATTGTTGGCACTTACGTGTTACTTGAAGAGGCTAGAGACTATTGGAATAGCTTAAAAGGTGATAAAAAAAATAACTTTAAGTTTCATCATGTATCCACCGATGAAGTCTATGGTGATTTAGAAGGTACAAATACTCTATTTACTGAAGAAACCCCATATGCACCAAGTTCACCTTACTCAGCAGCAAAAGCAAGTTCTGATCATTTAGTACGTGCCTGGCAGCGCACTTTTAAATTTCCAACACTAATAACGAACTGCTCTAATAACTACGGCCCCTATCAATTCCCTGAAAAACTAATACCTCTTATTATTCTCAATGCTTTAGAAGGTAAAGATTTACCAATCTACGGCAATGGTAAACAAATACGCGATTGGCTGTATGTTGATGATCATGCAAGAGCACTACTGCATGTTGCACTTACTGGGAAAAATGGAGAAACGTATAATATTGGTGGGCATAATGAATTACAAAATATTGATGTTGTTAAAACTGTTTGTAGCATTCTAGACGAACTAGTACCAAGCAAACTTGATGGAATTAGAAAATATGAACAGCTTATTACCTATGTGGGTGATAGAGCGGGGCACGATGTCAGATATGCAATTGATGCAACTAAGATTGCTAGTGAACTTAATTGGACGCCTGATGAAACCTTTGCAACAGGCATTAGAAAAACAGTTGAATGGTATTTGGCAAACACTGTTTGGTGTGATAGAGTTAAGGATGGTAGCTACCAAGGAGAGAGGCTAGGAGTGGTTAAATGACAAAAACAAAACATTTGGATATAGGCTGTGGCAATACACCTAGAAATCCGTTTAATCATGATGACCTTTATGGAGTCGATATTATTTCACAAAGCTCTAATAATTTTCATTACACGCAAAGTAATGTTGTATTAGACCCATTGCCATTTAATGACTCAACTTTTGACTCTGTTTCAACTTATGATTTTTTAGAACATATACCGCGGTTTTCCATTATCAACAACCAAGCTCAATTTCCATTTATTAATTTTATGAATGAAGCTTACAGAGTATTGAAGCCTGGAGGTATTTTTTATGCTATCACGCCGTGCTATCCTAGAGCAGAAGTATTTGCTGATCCTACACATGTTAACTTCATTAGCCATAAGACGCACACATACTTCACCATGCCAAATCCAGGAGCTCTTGTATATGGATTTAATGGAAAATTTGATATTATCCAAGTCAAAAGAATAAAATTTTCTCAAGGAATTGATAAAGTCTATTCTCAATTTGTCAAAATTATCAAAAATATTGTATATACAATATTCTACAAAAAAAATCACACATTTTATGGGAGTTCAAAGCCATCAAGGACTGAGAAATATTTATCTTTTTTTATCTTTGAATGTCGACAAACCAATTATTATTACAAGAAAAACTGCAAAAAATAATGTTGTTGATTGATGAGCAAAAACCGTTGCTGTGAATGAATAAAATCCAAAATGTAGGATAATTAGCATCCCTGAAGCTGCAAGCACTCTTTCTTGATAATTAAATAGCTTATATTTAATAATATTTAAAAAAAACATGATAGGAGCTAACAATACAAAAATAAATGCTAACAACCCTATTATCCCTTGCTCAACCAAACTAGTGATATATTCCCCGTGCGGATGAAGGTAGTTGCCAACAGATTTATCTATTCTTCCCTGCTCAATTAGTCTTTTCTGGTGCTTAGCATAATTATCTTCCCCAACGCCAATAATTGGATTTTCTTTAATCACCTCAAAGGAGGCTTTCCACATTTCAAGTCTAGCACCAGAAGATGTATTTGCTTGCCCATTTTGGGCCCAGCTAGTAGTGTTTTTTAATGCCAAATCAATCCTGTTTTTTACGCCTGTTTGAGGGGTTAAGTAGGCTGAATAAAATAACATAACCATCAACAGCATAGCTGACAATCTAGATCTAATACTCCACTTCATTGGATTAATTATCGATATAAATATCAACGATAATATTGCTGCAATCCACACCCCTCTACCCCCTGATATAAATGAAGCCACCATGCCCGAAGCAAAAGCGACACATAGTAAAGTATTTTTAATTTTTGAGTTGCCTTTTCCAATAAACACTAGACTAGACAGAGCGAATATTGAAGAAAACAAAGTAAAACTGCCGGTTTGAACTGTAATTACTTTTGAAAGATAATATACGTCAATAATTCCAAATTTAATCAATCCAGCTAAAATTGAGCCAAAAACAACCCCCCAAATAAACCAATTAACACTGATATTGGTTTTCCTAATAAAGAAAAAGATGGGTAAAACTAATAAAAGCCTAGAAGGTGTGTCAAGATCATGCAATTTTCCATCAAACCACCACAAGTTAATCGCTATAACAGAAAAGTAAAATATAAACGAAAAGACAAAATATTTTTCCCACTTGTCTAGCTCTAATTTATTTCTGTTTATAGCCAAACCCACAAGGCTCAAAATAAGCATCAAAGCAACAACGCTTCCGCCTTTTGGAATAGCAATCAAAGCTGATGGAAGGATAAAAATCAACAAACCCATTAGAGGATTTATTAGTAATAATAGTTTGTTAATAATGTTCATATATGGATAATAATGTCAATGAATAACACAAATAAAAATGATCTATTTTATCATCCAGTATTTTGGCTATTTATTTATATTTTTATTCATTTATTGGTGCGAATCTTATTCAGTCAGATACTTCAGGTTGATGACTCTGAACAAATTGATCATGCTCAAAACTTACTACTAGGCTATCCAATCCCGCAACCGCCTTTATATAGTTGGTTGAGTTGGTCTATGTTTCAAATTTTTGGTACAGGGCTACTTGCATTAACACTTCTAAAATATGCACTTATTTCTTTAACATTTTGGTTTACTTGGCTGGTATCTGGGCGGCTGTTTCAACACCTGCAGACTCGTTATATTGCAACCTTTTCTTATTTACTCATGCCTTCGTTTGCCTGGCATATGCATCAAGGCTTTACCCATACCATTCTATTAGGTTTTGGCATTATTCTATCATTACACGCCCTATTGCTACTTAAAGATAATAACTCTATTAAAAATTACCTGTATTTGGGGCTTGCTCTAGGTATTGGCTTAATGGCGAAATACAGCTTTTTGTTGTTTATGGTTCCACTACTTATTTCAGCTATTTCTGTAGCTTCATTTAGAAGGGTTATTACTGATCAAAAAATACTACTGAGCATTGGGGTTTTTATACTGATTATCGGGCCGCATGCTTATTGGCTAACACAGCATTATCAAGAAATATTTTTATCAATTGATCAGAAACTAAATGTAACGAGTGATAATTTATTAGTTGATCGAATAAAATCTGTGGGCCAGTTTACTGGAGCTGCTATTGCTTTTGTTATGCCATTTGTATTAATATTCATCATTAGCTCTTGGAGAAAAATATTTAATACTGATAAGCAAGCTTCAAAAAATGATTCATCGCTGTTATTAAATAGATTCTATTTAATCATTCTTACGTCGGTTATTTTGTTGGCAATTTTTGTCAGTATGCCGCATTTTAAAGTACGCTGGTTTCATCCTTTAATGATGATATTTCCTTTGTGGATGCTAGCTAGAATTGAAAGAAAGACGTTACTATCAAAATCAATAATGCATTGGTTTACTATCATTACGATAATTTTTACTGTTCTAATATTATCAATTCGTATTGCGCAAGTTACCATAGGACCCGAGCTTGGAAAATATGGACGGCTTAATCGACCAATTATTGAAACGTTTGATAAATTGCCCGAATCCGCCATAAAAGGCTCGATTATAAAAACTGAAGATGGTTTTATTGGCTCACACCTATTGTCGCATTATCAAAAAAACAACATTATTATCGGAAATAGAAACTTTAGAAAAAAGCACTATAAAGACTCAACTCAGTGCTTGTGGCTTTGGGATGATGACACGCCTTATACTGTACCAAAAATCAACAAGACTATTAAGCAAGGTGAGTTGATCACTCATGTTGCTGAATTTAAATACACGTTATTTTATGCGCTTAGTCCAAAACAAGAATGTAACTAAGAACTTTCTAACGCTTCCTTGCGAATCAGCATCAGATTACGAACAT
>Ga0255775_1001910_pt1 | contig 18556 bp, 15 predicted proteins | sample 011ome_26_FD_179973 | JGI IMG/M metagenome (GOLD analysis project Ga0255775, IMG submission 179973) | Coastal salt marsh microbial communities from the Groves Creek Marsh, Skidaway Island, Georgia - 011511BT metaG (version 2) | ecosystem: Environmental > Aquatic > Marine > Intertidal zone > Salt...
TGATTGCCCGCGCTGGCGGTAACAAAGGTCATGTCTGATAGTACATTTTTAAAAACGCTATTTGTGGCGCGGTCTTGGGCGATGGTTGCGATCACGGATGCCGCGCCCAGTGCCTTAAAACTACCCAGTCCCATGCGCGTGCGCTCATCCTTGACATATAGGGCGCCAATTCCGATCTGGGCCGCAGTCGCATCAATGCAATGTAGCGGTGTTTTATCTGCTTTTGGACATTTGGCGTATAGCTGTCCAAGTGCCTCAATCTCAGTTGTTAGTTGCACGGCCTCGGATAAATCAAGGCCTGTTCCAATATGCGGGTTTTGTATGTTTATCAGGGTCATGTTTGCAGCATGGTCAAAATTATTTTCAACCGTCAAGCGGGTTTACACACACCCAAAACCTGAATAGCGTTTTCGCAAAAGACAGGGGTCAAAAATGACGGCATTTCCATTTGACACAAATCCGAATGAACCCATCAAACTGGGCCTAATCGTCCTGAGTTCAGATGAAACCATCGAGGATGAGTTTCGAGCGATGCTGCCAAAATCATGCTCTCTGTTTCAAACGCGTATTCATTCCGCACCCGAGGTGACTCCAGACACACTGATGGAAATGAAGGCAGGCCTTGCGACGTCGGCTTCGATGATCCCGCCCAGTTTCAATGTTGATCTCGTTGGTTACGCTTGTACATCGGGAGCCACAATGATTGGCCCCAAAAATGTTGCGACTGAAGTGCAAAAGGTGCATCCGAATGCGCAGGTCTGCACGCCAATCACGGCTGTAATGCGAGCGCTGAACACTCTTGGTGCGAGAAAGATTGGGATGGTGACACCCTATATACCAGATGTCAGCCAAGAGATGCGCAATCTGTTGATTGAAAACGGTTTTGAAATTTCCGCGCTGGTTTCATTCGAAGTCAGTACAGAAGCGATTGTTGCACGTATCACCGCGGATGCCATCAAACGTGCAGTACGCGCTGCGTCAGTTGATGGGGCAGATGCGGTTTTCGTGTCTTGCACCAACTTGCGCACTGTGGATGTGATTGACGATTTGGAAGATGAACTGGGGATTGCAATCGTCACTTCAAATCAAGCGCTTGCGTGGGACATGCTAACATCGGTGGGTATTTCCACTGCGCAGTCCGCGGTACCGGGTCGATTATCCAAAACCTAGGTTCTCTTGTCCTTACGTTCGGCAGGACTAATTCTGTGTCAGATAATGAAAGCCCGGTAAATGAAATCAGTCCATGACCTGAGCGACGCGCAGGTGTCCGATATCGTTCAGATGGCCTTGTCGGATCATGTTGCGTTTTCGGATATTGAACATCAGTACGGCCTCAAGGAGAAAGAAGTGGTCGCATTGATGCGTAATACGTTGCGCACAGGGTCTTATCGAGCTTGGCGTAAACGAGTCGCCACGTTTGGTCGTCGGCGCGAACACTATAAGTAATGAGCTTGGACTCATCCTGACAAGTTGGTAAATTCTGCGTCTGTTGTTTTTCTTGATGCGCCCCTTGATTGCATAGCGCATTTAATCTGTGGATGATGTGGATAGGCTTAAACGCAGCGTAGTCAAACTGGTTTTCTAAGGAACTAGGTCTAAAATTGCGTTAGTGTCCAAATGTCCCCGTAAACCAATGATTACTAGACCTTCGGGGCGGTGATCTTGAACTTCGCTGAGTTGCATCTCACTGCTGGATATTTGGATTAGCCATTTTTTGCCTGATATATCTTCAAAATATCCCTTAGCTCTCTCTATACCAGCTATATTTAAGAGTAGTTTTCCCAATTCTTTTGGATCTTGAATATTTACGGGGTGAATCACCATACTGTCAAAAATATCGTTTGAATGCTTCGCATTAGTGTTCACGGCGCTTGTTTGCTGCAGTTCTTCGAGAATTTCAAATGAGATATTTGAAAATGTAGTAGAAGCAATCACATTGGCGTTTAAGTCATTAGATACTTTGTCCTTAATCAGCTCTACTTTTGGCTTTGTACAATTATCGGTTTTATTGAGGATGACCAGATTTGAACTTTCAATCTGGTTTGAAATTAGATCAGAGACGTATCCATCACGCAGTTTCTGCAAAATGGTTGAGCAATCCACAATGCAAACAACACAAGTTATGAAAAAATTGTTTAACAGACCTACGTTTGCAACAATCTGATTTGGAAGTGCAACACCTGAGCTTTCAATCAAGATATAGTCAGGTTTGGGTACAAAGTTTGCTAAATCACTTAATGCGCCAGTTAAGTCATCCCCAAATGAACAACAAATACAGCCACCACTTATAGAAATTAGTTTATCGTTTTCTGCCTCGATTAAGTCTTCATCAATTGCAAGTTCACCGAACTCATTGACCAAAACGGCGAGCCGCTTCCCGTTTGAGTGACGAAGTAAGTTGTTGATGAGTGTCGTTTTTCCAGCACCCAAATATCCGCTTATCAAGATAATAGGGATTTCTTTCACGATAAGTTATCCGCTTCAAAAATTCTGCCACCTTGGACGGTACCCCAAACAGCAATATCCTTTAGGCTATCAGGCTCTGAATCGAAAGGATCATCCTCTAGAATTGCGAAATCGGCTCGCTTACCAATTTCAATCGATCCAATTTCTTGGTCCATATGCAATGTGTAAGCCGCGCCTAACGTAATTGCGTACATCGCTTCTTGTATGGAAATGCGCTCGTGTGCTCCTTGCACCCGGTCTGAAACAGTCAACCTATTGACCGCGCACCAAGCAGTGAATAACGGCGCAAGAGGCGTAATTGGCGCATCAGAGTGAATAGCCATATTCACATTTGCGTCTAATGCGGTTCTGCAGGCGTTCATTCTCTCAGCTCGTTCAGGCCCAACCGTCAGCCTGTAATGTTCGTCACCCCAGTAATAATGATGGTTTGCAAATAAATTTACACACATACCTAATTTCGACATTTTTCGGAACTGCGCTGTTGATGCTAGCTGACAATGTTGCAGTGTGAACCGATGATCGAATGATGGATGGATTTTCAAAACAGCGTCGAGTGTTTCTATGGCTAACTGCGTAGCTTGATCTCCATTCGTGTGGGTGTGGATTTGCAGATTGTTTTTGAGCGCCAATGTGTACAATTCGAGAAGTTGCTCCGGCGAAGTATACCATAGGCCATTTGGCGCACCATTGAAATAACCTGGCCAATTAAGTCTTGCAGAAAAGCCTTGAATTGAGCCATCCAAAACAGCTTTTATTCTGCCCAAGCGCAATCGCTCTGTGCTCAATGACTGTATCTCATTTACATAGTCAACGAGGTCTTTTGGTGTCATCCCGAAGAATACCTTTAACGGAACAATGCAAGCCGGGAAATTTGCCTCCCCTGTCACCCTCAGCATCATGCTAACACTTTCGTCGGTTAAGCGTGCCGCAAGATCTGTGCAGGTTGTTACGCCAGCTCGTACGCACAGCCTCGCATAATCGCGCAGGCCTTGCTCATCACAGTCGGTCATAGATCTATCGAACCCGACATGTATACCGACTGGAGTCATTGCATCTGGCCCGTATAACTCTCCAGTTGGATAACCATCATGACCGATCGGAATGCCCGGATGATTGATCCCCTTTTTTAGTAGTCCCGCTAGCTCGAGTCCTTTAGAATTCACGTTTAAGATATGACCTGAGGCGTGTAGGACACCGATCGGGCGCGTCTGCGAAACTTGGTCTAAAGCCTGTCGAGATATTCTCTGATTATTCATATAAATCGGATCAACAGACCAGCCTGAAAGCGGTGAATCGTCATCAGACATTTCTTTTTCGGCTGCCGACAGTCTTTCAATTATCTCATTTAAGCTTTTTAGGCCCGGCCAAGTTTTACCTTTCGGATCTGTTCGATCGAACCAGCCTAAATACACTTTACGCCACAATGTACCTTCCATGGTGTGTGCATGACCTTCGACGAATCCTGGCATAATCACTTTTTCGCTGAAGGTATCATCTAGATCAAATTCACCCCAAGAAGCCAATTCTTCTAGGCTTCCTGCCCCTAATATTTTTCCTTCGTTTACGGCTACGTGTGAAACTATGGGACGACATGGGTTCATCGTGTAGATTTTTTTTGCAGAATATATAGTTGTTTTAATCATGGGATGCGTTCCTTGATAATTTATGATGCAGTGGACATTATCTTTTATGTAATGTCAGTAAATTTTTTAATAATCGCATCGTTAGGCCCGCTGCGCAGTAATTTTTATTTGAGATTCACAAACATAAACCTGAGCAAGAAATTTATTGCCAAAAAATGTAAAGAGCGTTTACGGTTAGGTATAAAATCAAAAACACAAAGGGAGTTTAACAAGATGAAATTTACTAAAAATGTGATAGCGATCATGTCTCTAGTGGCGTTAACAGCCACTGGTGCGATTGCGGACAACCCAAAGCGCGGAGGCACTCTCGTAGCATCCCTGACTGGAACGCCTCGCGTGCTAAATCCAGCAGTCCAATCTGGCATTGTTACTGGGCTGGTTGGGTCACAGTTATTTGCAGCTCCCCTTCGGTACGATGAAGGCTGGAACCCCCAGCCTTATCTTGCAAAAAGTTGGGAGGTCAGTGAAGATGGTTTGTCGGTAACTTTGAACCTCCAAGAGGACGCGACATTCCACGACGGCACACCAATCAAGTCGTCTGATGTAGCATTTTCGGTGAAAATAATTCAGGAATTCCATCCTTTCAAATCTATGTTCGCTCCTGTGACATCCGTCGACACGCCCGACGAGCACACGGCTGTTTTGAACCTTGCCCACCCGCATCCAGCGCTGATGCTTGCTATGTCGGGCCAGCTGATGTCGATCATTCCTGAGCATATCTATGGTGACGGGCAGGATCCTAAAAATCATCCGCGTAACAATGAAAATCTTGTTGGTTCAGGCCCCTTTAAACTTGTTGAGTTTGTTCCAGGCCAGCACGTCATAATGGAGCGCTATGATGGGTATTGGGAAGAGGGACTTCCTTATCTTGATCGTATCGTCGCGCGTATCGTACCTGACAGCTCATCACGCGCAATCGCGCTCCAGAATGGCGAAATTCATCTTTCAACATTTGAAAATGAACCGACAATCGTCAATCGAATGGTTGCAGCCGATGGTATCAGTGTTTCAAATAACGGCTATGGGGGAATTGGTCCAATTGACTGGCTGGCAATGAATGTTACCCGCGGTCCACTGAAAGATGTTCGTGTGCGCCAAGCGATAGCTTACGCGATTGACAAGAATTTCATTTTAAAAGCAGTGATGCGAAATACTGCTAAAGATGCGTTGACAGGTGTTCACCCAGATAGCCCTCTTTATAATCCAAATGTAAATGCTTACGAATTTGATTTGGATAAGGCAAACGCGCTTCTAGATGAGGCTGGTTTCCCTATGGAGAACGGCAAGCGTTTTGATATCACGATGGAGTTAGTTCCTTTCCCAGGCTACAAACCCCAGACTGAGTATATCAAGCAGGCACTTTCTAAAGTTGGCATCATGGTAACGATCGAAAGTGTGCCCGATTTCCCGAGCTGGGCGAAAATCATGGGTACTATGGACTTCGATATGTCTCTAGATAGCGTTTACAACTGGGGCGATCCGGTTATTGGAGTCAATCGAACATATATGACATCGAACATCGCCAAGGGCGTCTGGTCGAATACGCAGGGGTATTCGAATGCGCGTGTAGACGAACTGCTTGATGCGGCAGCAAGAGAAAATAATCAAGATAAGCGTGCTGCACTCTATGCTGAATTTCAGGAGATCGTGAACGCTGAAGTCCCGATTTATTACCTGAACGCAGTGCCTATGCACACGTTTTACTCCGATAAGGTAGGAAACCCGCCAGTTGACGGGATTTGGGCAACTTCGTCGCCCATGGATAAAGTCTGGCTCAAAGACTGACCCAAAACAGGGTGGTCCAAATTGGACCACCCAACTCTCAACTTCACTTCTATAGGAGCGCTTTGCTTTGGCAATTTTTCGCGTGTTGGCTACTCGCTTAGTATATGCGACCGCACTCTTGCTTGCGGTTTTGGTGTTGAATTTTACACTCATCCATCTTGCTCCAGGAGATGTTGCGGACACAATTGCTCAATCGATGGGTGGCGCTGACGCTGAGATCCTGGCTCAGATTCGTGCAGACTACGGTCTTGATCAGCCCTTCCTATTACAGCTTGGCGCTTACATGTCGAGAGTTCTGCAATTTGATCTTGGCTATTCCTATTTTTATGCGATGCCAGTCACTGACCTCATCTTACAGAGGCTTCCAGCGACCTTATTGTTAGTGTTCACAGCTCAGTTTCTCGCCATGATCATTGGTGTGGTGCTTGGCGTAATTTCTGCAAGACGTCCAAACGGCGCGATGTCACATTTCGTAACGTTTTTTGCACTTTTTGGTTACTCTGCACCAGTTTTCTGGACGGGAATACTTTTGCTGATCGGCTTTTCATTGAAGATTCAATGGTTTCCTGTTGCTGGAATGCGAGATGTTACAGTGATTGGTGGCGTTTGGACCCACTTTTGGGATGTGTTGCGTCACCTCGTACTGCCAGTTGTTACTTTGTCATCGATTTTCATTGCACTTTATTCTCGCTTGTCGCGTGCAACGATGATGGAAACACTGAGTAGCGACTATGTTCGTACCGCTAAGTCAAAAGGCCTTTCACAGTATTCAGTTGTTTACAAGCATGCGCTTAAAAATGCTTTGTCACCTGTTATTACGCTGGCTGGTCTGCAATTTTCGGCTGTTGTATCTGGTGCTGTGCTTGTTGAAACAGTTTTCGCTTGGCCGGGTCTGGGCACATTGGCGTTTCAATCGATTATCGCACGAGATACCCCAACAATTTTGGGTATCCTTTTTTTCTCAGCTTTAATGGTGATTATCGGTAATCTACTGACGGATTTCGCATTACGTTTGGTGGATCCAAGAATTCGAGGTAAACAGTGAAAAAAACCAACTTCACTCCAACTCCTGAAGCGCGATCTCCCATCTTAGAAGCATGGCAGATGTTTAGACAGAATTATGCTGCAATGGCTGGATTGATAATACTTAGTCTTATTGTTCTAGGTGCAATTTTTGGCCCCTATCTATATCCTGGACAGCCTTTTGAAATGGTTTGGGCGCCATTTTCGCGTCCAGGTGTAGATGGTTTTATTCTAGGTACCGATTATCTAGGGCGTGATCTGCTTGCTCAAATCATCCATGGCTCCCGAGTAACGCTTATAATTGGTCTGTCCGCTGCAGTCGTGACGGTGCTCATCGGTGTATCTATCGGTGCCCTAGCCGGTTTCTATCGCGGAGCCATTGAAGAAGCTCTGATGCGTTTCACAGAGTTCTTTCAGGTGCTTCCAACCCTACTATTTTCAATGGTTATTGTCGCATTGTTTGGTGCAAGTCTCCCCATGATCACCTTAGCAATTGGTCTGGTGAGCTGGACTGCAGTTGCTCGTATTACACGTTCAGAATTTTTGCGAATTCGCGAACTCGAATATGTAATGGCAAGCCGTGCTTCCGGTGCGTCAAGCATGAAGCTAATGTTCAAGGTTATGCTTCCAAACGCTCTACCTCCGATTATTGTTCAATCTGCACTTATGGTTGGCTCTGCTATTTTGTTTGAAGCGGGTCTTTCGTTCCTTGGTTTGACTGATCCTAATGTAACTAGCTGGGGTCAAATTATTGGGTCGAATAGGCAGTACATCCTCGAAAGTAGCTTCACCGTGACAATTCCTGGTTTGGCCATCTTCATAACTGTTTTGGCGATTAGCCTGGTTGGAGACGGGTTGAACGATGCCTTAAACCCAAAATTGAGGCAGCGATAATGGAACCGCTTCTGAAAGTAGAAAATCTGAGAATTGAACTCAAAACACGCGGGGGTACCGCACCGGTCATTGACAACCTGAGTTTCGAGCTCAATCGAAACCAAAACTTATCCTTCGTTGGTGAAAGCGGTTGTGGAAAATCTATGACAGCTTTAGCAATCATGGGACTGTTACCAGAGGGCATTGGACGCATAGCGTCAGGCAAAATAATCTTCGATGGTGAAGATCTCGCCAAAGCCAGCACTGCGCGGTTAAGAGATATTCGCGGTAACGACATTTCTATGATTTTTCAAGAACCAATGACTTCGCTCAATCCAGTCTATACTGTTGGTGAGCAAATTGCAGAGGTTCTTAGAGTGCACCAGAAACTCAGCAAACGCGCTGCACACAAATCTGCGATTGATCTACTTGATGCTGTGAGAATTCCGAACCCGCAAAGTCGTGTTAATGACTATCCTTTCCAAATGTCAGGCGGGCAACGTCAAAGGGTGATGATTGCAATTGCCCTTGCATGTAAACCAAAAATTCTGATCGCAGACGAACCAACAACTGCTCTGGATGTAACGGTTCAGGCAGAGATTTTCGAACTGCTTAAAGACCTTCGCGCACAGACTGGTACATCAATAATCTTGATTACACATGATATGGGCGTCGTTGCAGAAATGGCCGAACGGATGATCGTCATGTATGCAGGACGAAAGGTGGAAGAAGGCCCTGTTTCTAGTATCATCGAGCGCGCAAGACACCCTTATACTCGAGGTTTGATTGCATGTGTTCCTCACGTTACCACTGATTTAAAAACCGATAGAGGAGCGTTAACAGAAGTGCCAGGGATTGTTCCGAGCATCAACGAATTTGGAGGGAATAATTGTCTGTTTGCAGCGCGATGTAATGATGCAATTGATAAGTGCTTTAATGCTCGTCCTCCTGAAGTTAACCTCGAAAATTTGCATGAAGCTGCCTGTTGGCGAGCGGAGGATATTTAATGTCGGAACTTCTGGAAATTGAAAATTTGTCGGTGCGCTTTCCTGTTCATAAAAAAAGAACAGCTTTCCGTGATAAATCCTATCTGACGGCTGTTGATTCCATTAATTTTAACGTCAAAGCCGGTGAAACACTCGCTATCGTAGGTGAAAGTGGATCCGGCAAAACAACAGCTGCGCTTGCCATAGCAAGATTAACCTCTGGTTTGACCAGCGGAACGGTGCGTCTTAACGGGACAGACATCCTGGATCAGGATGAAAAAGGCCTGAGAGAGATGAGACGTAAAATCCAAGTCATTTTTCAAGACCCTTATTCATCGCTAAATCCCCGACAAAGGGCTGAAGACATCGTGCGAGAACCTCTCGATAACCTTACCAATGAAAGCCGCGCAGCGAAAGATCGGATTGTGGACGAGTTATTTGCTGCGGTTGGACTAAGGCCAGAACAAAAACATCTTTTTCCACACCAGTTCTCAGGTGGACAAAGACAACGGATCGGAATTGCCCGTGCACTATCTACAAGGCCAAAATTAATAATATGTGATGAACCAGTTAGTGCGCTTGATGTGGCAGTTCAGGCGCAGATATTGAATCTGCTTCGTCAGCTTCAGACTGAGTTCAGTCTGACTTATCTTTTCATCAGTCATGATCTTGGTGTCGTTCAACATATGTGCGATCGGGTTGCGGTTATGTATATGGGTAAAGTAGTTGAATATTCAGATCGAATGACTTTGTTCACAAATCCTCGTCACCCTTATACAAAGGCACTTCTTTCTGCAGTGCCTTCGGTTTCTGCTAAAAGACAGTCTAAGGAAAGTCGTATTTTAATTTCAGGTGATCCTCCAGATCCTTTGAACATGCCTTTAGGGTGCCGTTTCGCCTCACGCTGCTCAAAGGTTAGTACGAAATGTCATGAATCAGAGCCAGAGCTTTCTAGAAAATCTGACGGTGGACGAGTAGCCTGTCATTTCATCAATGTTTGATTGTGAAGCCAGTTTGATGAAACATTGTTATTGATTTAGCCGAGGTATTTTGTATGCAATTTGACTTCGAAAACCTACCAGAGAAAGATCGCTACAGGCTTCTCTGCAGCTTTGTTGCGCCGCGTCCTATAGCCTTGGTCACTACTTGTAACAAAGATGGTCTAGCGAACGCTGCACCAATGAGTTTCTTCAACGTGTTCGCTCAGGATCCCCCGATTGTCATTCTGGGAATACAAATGCGTTCAGATGGTTCGGAAAAGGATACGACGGCTAATATACGGAATAACTCAGAGTTTGTTATCAATCTGTGTGATTTGGCAATTGCACAGCAAATGGTCGATTGTGGTCATCCGTTTGATGAAGGCGTGGACGAGATCGCGATAACGGGTCTGACCCACAAAAAATCTCTTAAAATATCCCCGCCGTGGATAGCTGAAGCACCTGCTGCTATGGAGTGCCGTGTAGCGCAGATTATCGAATATCCCCGCCGTTTAATTATTTTGGGTGAGGTTGTGCAAATGCATGTCCGGGACGAGTGTCTCGACCCAGAAGGGTATTATGTCAGACCTGATGTTTATCAACCGATAGCAAGATTGCACTCGGATAACTACATTGTCGCCGATAATCAATTTGTCTTGACAGAAAGCTTCAATATCAAAGGTCAAGTTTAGCGAAAACTATTTAATGAATGGACGTCAGATTATAATAAAAAATGTTCGACCGTTAGGAAAACAGACCACCGACCTCCTAATAAAGAACGGATATATCGAAGCAGTTGGTAAATGTAGTGATGTTGGCCAATTTGATGAAGTAATAGATGCGAAAGGGGCAATTCTTCTTCCTGGTCTTGTCGAGGCGCATACCCATCTTGATAAGACACTTTTAGGTATGGGATGGCGTCCACACCAGGCGGGCTCGACACTGAGGGATAAGATCGAGACTGAGCGGCGGCTACGCAGAGAGTGGAAAATAGACCCATATCGCCAATCCAAGCGTCAGGCAATATTATCATTGGGCAATGGTTCCACAGCAATCCGTAGTCATGTTGACGTAGACACTGAATGTGGAATTTCGGGTTTCAACGGGGTTGCGAGAACTCGAGATGATCTGCGTGACATGATTGACATTCAAATTGTGGCCTTCCCGCAATCGGGTCTTCTCACGCGTGCTGGCACATATGATCTAATGGATCAAGTGCTGCAAAAAGGCGCTGATGTCGTTGGCGGATTAGACCCTTGCAGCATTGATCGTGACCCAAAGGGCCATCTTGATGCTATCTTTGGTCTCGCTGAAAAATACGGCAAGCCGATCGATATACACCTGCACGAACTTGCTGAACTTGGGGCTTTTTCGATGGAATTAATTATTGAGCGCACTTTGGCTCACTCGATGCAGGGGAAAGTTACAATCAGCCATGCTTTTTGTCTAGGAATGGATAACCGTGACAAGGCGAAGTCACTCATTGATGCACTCGCCAAGGCAAGAATTCATATCGCTACGGTTGCGACGCCCTATCGGCCTGTCCCGCGCATCGATGACCTTAAAGATGCTGGTGTGATACTGTGCGCGGGCTCAGACGGAATCCAAGATTGTTGGGGGCCGTACGGTAACGCGGATATCCTTGAGCGTGCAATGCATTTGGCGCTGCGAAACAATCATCGTCGTGATGAGGAAATTGAGTATGCGCTTTGGTGCTGTACTTTTGGAGGTGCATTGGCATTGAACTTGTCAAATTATGGTATTTCAGTTGGCAGTAAGGCGGATTTGGTTCTCGTCGATGCAGAAACTGTCGCACACGCTGTGGTGTCGCATCCCGTGCGCAAATTGGTTATGAAGTCTGGTAAAGTGGTAGCACGTGATGGTCTTTACATTAAGGAAGCGCCATGAATAGCGCGTCGCGCGAAAACGGACGTGTTTTGATGACCGCAGAGTGGGTAGTCGGTCATGCAGAGGGAAAACACATCCTGATACCTTCAGGCGAAGTTGTGTTCGAAAATGGAAAAATCATATTTGTCGGAAGTGACTTCAGCGGGCATGTTGCACGCCGAATTGACTATGGAAAATCCCTGATCGGACCTGGCTTTATTGATCTAGATGCCCTCTCGGATCTAGATACAACTGTCTTAGCCTTGGACAATCAGCCAGCTTGGAAGAAAGGTCGCGTTTGGCCTGAAAGTTATATGGCTAAAGGTCCACGTGAGATGTATACTCCAGAGGAGCTTATATGGCAAAAGCGTTATGCATTTACACGCTTGATAAGCAATGGGATTACAACAGCTCTGCCTATTGCCTCTCTATTTTACCGGGAATGGGGTGAAAAGTGGGAAGAATTTGAAGGCGCAGCGCAAGCAGCAGAAGATCTGGGACTGCGCGTCTATCTGGGGCCTGCCTATCGAACTGGCAACTCTTTCGTTAGCAATACTGGAAAAATAGACTTCTACTTTAATGAGGAACAGGGAATGAAGGGGCTGGAGCAAGCCAGCCAATTTGCAAAATCTTTTGAAGGAAGGGCTGGTGGTTTAATAAGAACAATGCTTTCTCCAGATCGAATTGAAACATGTACCGAAAAATTACTTGTTAAGACTGCTGCAGTCGGTCGCGAGCTGGATATTCCTGTCCGTTTACACTGTTGCCAGTCGGCCTTAGAGTACAACACGGTAGTATCGATGTATGCCAAAAGCCCAGCTGAGTGGCTTCGGGATTTGAAATTTCTATCTCACAAAACAATCCTCCCACACTTAACGCATATATCTGGAAGCAATGGGATAACTTATGTCGCGCCTGATCTTGAAATTTTTGCTGATAGTGGTGCGTCACTTGCTCATTGCCCGCTTGTGATGGCACGTGGAGGTGCGGCCCTGCATTCTTTCAAAAAATTCCGTGATGCTGGTATGAACATAGGCATGGGTACAGACACACATCCTCCTGACATGATTTTGAACATGCAAATGGCCTTGTACACGGCGCGTTTAACAGAACAGTCAGCGACCGCAGCGAGTGCAGGCGAAGTCTACACTGCCGCAACAGTGGGGGGTGCGGATGCTCTTGGCAGAAATGATCTTGGAAGGCTGAGGCCAGGATCTCGTGCCGATATAACCGTGATAAATCTTGAAAACCCAACAATGGGGCAGCTTATTGATCCAATCCAAACGATTATGCTTAATGCTTCTGGGAGAGATGTGGATACAGTGGTGATTGATGGTCGCTTTGTTATGTGTGACGGAAAAATTCCTGGTGTAGAGCACACGGTTATGTGGGAAAGAGCGCAGAAGCAATTTAACAAACTTGTACAACAATATCCCGATCGGACGTTCAAACATCCAAAAATCGACGAAATTTTCAAAACGTCATTCAAGGTGGTTAAGTGAGTTCAAAGTCAATATGAACATGTTCTTTTCCAGTTTTCAAATTGCAGTAACTGAGTGGATATACGGAGAGTGTAATATGTTATTTTTTTCTTTGAATCTTCACGACTTAAACTCATTACTGGACTAAATATTGGGAGAGTATTCCATGGAAAAAATCGTTGTTTATAAAGCGAAAAAAGTAATTACAATGGACCCAAATCGCCCCACTGCGACCCATATAGCGGTTAAGGGTGATCGCATCTTGGCCGTTGGCGGTGCTGATTGTGCGGATCAGTGGGGAGATGTGACCAATGACCTTTCGCTTTCAGATTTCATTCTGACACCTGGATTTGTCGAAGGACACGCGCACATGATGGCAGGTGCGATTTGGGATTTTGCCTATGCGGGTTACCATGATCGTATTGACCCAGATGGAAAGCTGTGGAGCGGTAAAGGTGATCTGAACAGCGTGATAGGGGATTTATCAGAATACGAAAAAACCCTGCCTGAGGATCAACCATTGGTGGGTTGGGGGTTGGATCCAATCTTTTTGCAAGATGAACGCCTAAGCCGTAAACATTTGGATCAAATAAGCGAAACACGCCCGATTGCAGTTTTGTTTTCAAACTTCCATTTGATGTGTGTGAATTCCAAGACGTTGGAAGTGGTGGGCTATTCAAACGAAACCAACGCCGAAGGTGTGATCAAGGATGATGCGGGCCATCCCACCGGCGAATTGCAGGAAATGGCAGCAATGTTCCCGGTGATGCGTCGATTGGGCATTGATTTTAGGTCATTGTCGCAAACGGAACCTGCGATCCGCAGCTACGCCAAGGTATGTCAGCGCGCAGGTGTGACAACGGTCACTGATTTGTTCTCGACTTTGACAGATGACGATGTGACAACCCTAACCCGAATCACGGGCGAGGCGCAGTTTCCCGTTCGCATTGTGCCCGCATTGGCAGCGGTTGGGGCAGCCCCCCCTGAAATCGCGCAATTCGCGTTAAAGCTGCGATCAATGTCTACTGATAAATTGCGTTTGGGCGCGGTGAAATTAATGACTGATGGATCAATCCAGGGTTGGACCGCGCGTGTCAAATGGCCGGGTTATGTGGGCGGGCAACCAAACGGTTTGTGGAACACGCCACCTGAATTGATTTATGAATTGGTCGAGGAAATGCAGCGCGCAGGCATTCAAATGCATATTCACGTCAATGGGGATGAAGCATCGGATGTATCGATCGGTGCGATCGAAGCAGCCAGTCGCAAACACCCTTGGACAGAGGCACGCCATGTTTTGCAGCATTGTCAGATGATGGGAGTAGATCAGTTCAAGCGATGCGCAAATATGGGCATTTGCACCAACATCTTTGCCAATCACATTTGGTATTTTGGGGATCAGCATGCTGCACTGACCATCGGGAATGATCGCGCTGAACGTATGGATGCGGTACGCGCTGCATTGGATGCGGGCGTGAATGTTGCAATCCATTCTGATGCACCCGTGACGCCCATGGGACCACTGTTCACTGCATGGTGTGCGGTGTCCCGTCAAACGATGTCGGGGCGTGTGCTGGGCGCGGAACAATGCATCTCGGTTGAGGAGGCATTGCACGCTATTACACTTGGGGCGGCTTATACATTAAAGCTGGATCACGATATTGGCAGCATCGAAACAGGAAAAATTGCAGACTTTGCAATTTTGGCCCAAGATCCCACAGAAGGAGATGGAAGTGCGCTTAAGGATATTGAGGTGAAAGGCACCGTCAGCTCCGGGGTAGTACACCTTATATGACGGGCATACCACTTACCGTAATTGGCGGATATTTAGGTGCGGGTAAAACCACACTGATCAATCAAATTTTGCGCGAACCGCAGGGTAAGCGGTACTTGGTCATGGTCAATGACTTTGGCGCGATTAATGTGGATGCCTCGCTCTTGGTTTCAGCAGATGAGGATACGATTCAGCTTTCAAATGGTTGTGTGTGTTGCACGATGGGTGCGGACCTTTTTTTGGCGATTGGAGATGTGCTGGATGGGGATATGCGCCCAGACCATATTGTCATCGAGGCCAGCGGTATCGCTGATCCCGCAAAAATCGCGAATGTCGCTGTGGCGGAACCCGATCTGGTGTATCAGGGAATTATCACAGTAGTGGATGGTGCGAATATTTTGGATCAGCTTGTCGATCGCTTTGTTGGAGATCAGGTGCGTGATCAGATCCGCGTGGCTGATTTGATTTACGTGTCTAAAACTGAATTGAATGATCATCTGTCCATGCAACTGGCCACAATCAGCAAAGCCCCCATTTTGAAAAGTGATGCGGCAACAATTGAAATGTTGCTGTCCCCGAGCACACCCAAAGCTCCGGACCAGATAGCGGCGCCACACGCGGCCTATACCAAATGGTTTGCAGAGGCGGATGTCGAATTCAACCGAAACACCCTGATCTATGCGCTACAGGATCGTCCAAAAGGTGTGTTTCGGATGAAGGGATTTGTACGCGCAGAAACCCGCATGTTGTCCGTGCATGTGGTTGGGGCGCATATCGATGTGACCACCTTTCCCAATGATGTTGAAACGGGATTGGTTGCCATTGGGCTTGCCTCAGAAATGAACGCGCAGGATTTGGATGCATGGTGGGCCAAGGCCAAGGAAAATGCCCGGACGCCCTATTCAATGCTATAGTTTGGAATGATATTGTCGTCACACATTGTAGGGTGGCCAAAAACATAATCTATAGTGTGAGCTGTATATAGTTTTTTGCTTTTCATAGTAGAGAGCTAAACAGGATCATAACCGGCAATTAAGGGATATCGGGGGTGGTTGAGGATAGTATATTGGCTAACGTCAGGATGTACCCATGTGTTTGAAGAGAGCCTTATCCGCTTCAGATTGTTTTAATTTGACAATATCTACATAATTGTAATCATACCTTCAGGGGTCGCATGATAAGCTATGCCCCGTGGCATAATATGCTTGTGCTTCTGCACTAGGTTGGTCGCCTTCTATGAGTTCTCATACAGAGTATTGTGGTACTCAATGTGCAAATGCAGATCAGGTGACGTGCTCAGGAAGAAGTATAGAGCGATAAATAGGGAGAAAATAATGAAGAGATTGCTACTTTCCACAGCGATTGTGTTAACAGCAAATGCTGTCTGTGCAAAAACTACCGATGTCATAGTTGGCCTGCAACTAGAGCCGCCTCATCTTGATCCTACATCGGCAGCGGCTGGGGCTATAGACCAGGTCTTATACTCGAACGTTTTTGAAGGACTAACACGATTTGGGCCAGATGGGTCCGTGAATGCAGGCCTGGCTGAAAGTTGGGATATTTCTGACGATGGTCTGACATACACATTCAAACTTAGATCTGGTGTAATTTTCCATGACGGTTCAAGTTTTGGATCCGAAGATGTTGTCTTTTCACTAAATCGTGCGCGCGCTGAAGATTCCACTAACGCGCAGAAAGCATTGTTTGCAGGAATTGACAATGTTGAGGCAGTGGATGCTACCACCGTCAAAGTCACGTTGAAGGCGCCACAGGGTAACTTTTTATTTAATATGGCCTGGGGTGATGCTGTTATTGTAGCAGAAGAAAGTATTGCTGATATCAAATCTAGTCCAATAGGAACTGGCGCATTCCGTTTCGGCGAATGGAAGCAAGGTGATAGTATTTCTTTAGAGCGAAATATGGACTACTGGGGAAATGCGGCTGCGCTGGAGTCAGCAACGTTCAAGTTCATTTCTGAACCCACGGCTGCGTTCGCTGCAATGATGGCGGGAGATATCGACGCCTTCTACGGCTATCCAGCTCCTGAAAACCTTGCTCAATTCGAAGCAGACCCACGTTTCCAGGTGCTTGCTGGTAATACCGAAGGAGAAACAATCCTCGCCATTAATAATAAGATGGAGCCTTTTGATGATGTGCGCGTTCGAAAGGCTGTGAGTATGGCCATTGATCGTCAATCAATTATCGATGGGGCTATGTTCGGGTATGGAACGCCAATCGGTTCACACTTCGCACCGCACCATCCAGACTATATTGATCTGACGGGTAATGCGCCATTTGACCCAGGCGCGGCTAAAGCCTTGCTGGCAGAGGCAGGCTATCCAGAAGGATTTACAACAACGTTGAAGCTGCCGCCACCTTCTTACGCACGTCGCGGCGGCGAAATCATTGCCGCGCAGCTTCGTGATATTGGAATTGAAACTGAGATTAGCAATCTTGAATGGGCACAGTGGCTGGAGCAGGCATTTAGGGGGTATGATTATGGTCTCACGATAGTCAGTCATACTGAACCAATGGATATTGGAATCTATGCGCGACCAGAATACTATTTCCAGTATGATAACGCTGATTTCCAGGCGCTTATAAAAGAGCTGAGCATCGAAAGTGACCCAGCGAAGCGTTCGCAAATGTTGCAAAAAGCACAGACCATTATCTCTGAAGATTATGTGAACGGGTACCTTTTTCAATTGGCTCTGACATCGGTTGTTAATGCGAAACTCAGTGGGTTTTGGAAAGACGCACCAACGCAGGCCGTTGATCTTACTGCGGTATCTTGGTCGCAATGATCACTATTAGATGCTGCCGTATCTCATAAAAAGACTTGGCTCGCTCATTGTCTCATTATTTGTAGCGAGCCTTGTTATATTTGCATGCATTGAGATTGTGCCGGGCGATCCAGCGTCCTTTATGCTGGGTGTCAATGCTCAGCCAGATACAGTCAATGCTTTGCGAGAAGAATTGGGGCTCAACACATCCCACACGCAACGCTATGTTTCTTGGATATCTGGATTACTCAAAGGTGATTTGGGGACGTCATATACCTACCGTTCGCCGGTCTCAGATATTGTTGCAGATCGATTGCAAGTATCTGTGCCGCTTGCGCTCTATGCTTTAACTCTGACTATCTTAATAGCTTTCCCGGTAGGCGTTTTAGCTGCTGCTTGGCGTGGATCAGCAGTGGACCTTTTTGTCATGGGTGCGACGCAGCTTGGTATTGCTGTTCCTAATTTTTGGTTCGCGATATTGATGGTAATCGTATTTGCCATAAATTTGGGCTGGTTTTCAGCAGGTGGTTTCCCGGGATGGGATGCAGGCATCTTAGCTGTGATAAAGGCCCTGACACTGCCCGCGGTGGCGTTGGCATTACCTCAGGCTTCCATACTTGCACGTGTGATGCGATCATCACTATTGGACACACTTTCAGAAGATTATATCAGGAGTGCGCGTGCGAAAGGACTTTCGCGACGACAGGTTATGTGGCGACACGCTTTGCGTAATGCAATGATCCCTGTACTTACTATTATTGGCCTTCAATTTTCTTTTTTGTTGGCGGGGGCTATCATCATCGAAAATGTATTTTTCCTGCCAGGTCTTGGACGATTAGTTTTTCAGGCAATTACCCAGCGTGATCTCATCGTTG
>Ga0255775_1001912_pt1 | contig 18544 bp, 11 predicted proteins | sample 011ome_26_FD_179973 | JGI IMG/M metagenome (GOLD analysis project Ga0255775, IMG submission 179973) | Coastal salt marsh microbial communities from the Groves Creek Marsh, Skidaway Island, Georgia - 011511BT metaG (version 2) | ecosystem: Environmental > Aquatic > Marine > Intertidal zone > Salt...
TACCGAGCGTGAACTCGTACTTTCCTTCGTTGACTTGCAAAATCGCGTCGGTATTCTCCGGAAGCTCGTCGAAGCCTTCTCGCAGCGGTTTCTTTGGTCGCTCGAACGTCCTCTTACTTTGAATCTTCCTCGATGACGTTTCTTTTTCTTCCTCTTGATTATTTTTCGTTCTCTCTTCTTCTAGAAATGATTCGTACCGCGTTTTCGCGTTCCACGCGCAACCGGTCGATCCACTCGCTTTCTTCTCCTCGATCTTCGCTTTCAACGCCTCGACGATCTCGTTCTTCTCCCTCGCGCACTCTCGTCGCTCCTCCTCCGTAATCTCCTTCCCGTCTAGAACTGCTAACCCTGGCAAGCATCCAATCACGTATTCCCTCAATCGCTCAAACTCCTCCAAGCACGGATTGCCGATTAAAAACAAACTCCTCAAACGTTCACATTTTGAGAGATTTTCCATCGACGGTTCGATCGACGTCACATCGAGAAAGTTCCCAGTCAAATCCAATTTTTCCAGAGATTCGCACCCGTCCAGATTTTCAATCACTGTGATGTTATTCAGAGAAACGTTGAGGTATCTCAAATATTTCAACCTGTTCAAGTTCTCTAATGTCGTGCATATCATATACGAGACAGCGAGAGAGAGAGAGAGAGAGAGTCAGTCAAACGAAACACCACAAAACGCCTTTTTTTATATCTCTCGTCCTTCTAAAAAAACTCTCCTACCTACCTAACTTTCCAATCTGATTCTCGTGCAATAAAAGTATCCTCAACTCTCGACAGTCTCTCTGTAAACTCTCCCCTATACGTTCTAACTTTTCTTGGTGTAAAGAGACCTCTTTTAAAGTTCGAACGATCCCGTCGTTGTGTTCGGCGCGTTTTTGGAGCAAACCGCGCGTTATTTGTCTTCTTTGTTGTCGCATTTGACATGCGCTTTGTTTTGACTCCAAATTCTTTCTTTTTTTTCTTGACTTTTCCTCAAAAAAAAAAGAAGAACAAAAAACGACAGAGAGAGAGAGAGAGAGAGAGAGAGAGAAGATATACTACTACTCCTACTACTGCGATATATATAATGGGACTTAAGTTTGTGATCAAACAGCGCCCAGCAGCACAAGACGACGAAAACGAAAACGAAGGAGAGGAGAGCACTAAAGAGGAGGAGTTATCCAACGTTTCTCTTTTGTTGGAGCAAGAAAAGACGAACACTGAGGAAGATGATTCGATGATGATGCGACGAGAAGAAGAAGAACAAGAACAAGAAGAACAACAAAAGTGCACCGCAGAAGGCGTTCCAATCGCATTCCCGGACGAGTACAGAGGCACATCGGCGATAATCATCACCCCGGATGGCATCACCATGCACAGAACGAGCCGTGGGGCGTTTAAATGCGGGCAGTGCAAGTATTGTTCGCAACCGAATTTAAAGCAGAAGTGCCTGTACAACAACGCGGTGAAGATACAGCGCGGCGAAAACGCTGCTAATAATTATAATAATTCGGGGGTTCCTAAAGCGAGAAGCGCTATGGCGACGTCATACGTGGTACCGGCGTCGTATGCGAACTCGAAAGCAGCGGTGGCCGGCGCGGCGTTTTTCGACAGCGATCAAAAGCAAAAGAATAAGCTCTTCGCGCCGAGGAAGTTCGCCCCGACGAAAGGTAAAGAGGAGGAGGAAAACGCCGCAGTCGACGGGTTTATTCGGAATCGAGGACCGATGGCGGCGCAGAGCAAGTACATTGGTATCATCAAAACGTCCACGGCGAAAGTGGTCGTGGCGAAGAATTTTGACGTTAGTAAAGAAGGCATCGCAAAGACGGCGACGCGATGGAGGAAAGAAAAAACGCGCGTGCCGAACGTAGATTTCGACGAGGAAGAGGAAACGGAAAAGTTTGGATCGGACGTTTACTTGTGGAAAAGGCAAAAGGGAGAATCGTGCGAACGACCGACGTGGACGCCGTTGCCGGAAACACCGCCGGAAACGAGCGAAAAAAAGGAGATGGACGAGGACGACAAAGCGTTGTTGCAACCGATTTTACCCGGCATGGACGACGGACAGAGAGCTGCCGCGCCGCGACGTTACAATTTTCAATCAAATACAGTAGCAATGGCAGCAAACGAATCGAAGGATGGATCGTCGGACGTGAAACCTCTCCTCGCCGTCCCGGTTCCATCCGCCGGCGGTCGCGTCTACAACGACAAAGTCGATCCGTCTCTCCTCGTCGTCGCTTGCAATGAACCGGGATGCCTAGAACGCTTTCTGGACCGCCCACGAATGCTTCGCCACGTCGCGAACGCCCACCGCGAGAAAAGATACATCTGCACCTGGGAAAATTGCGGAAAAGCCTTCGTCGATAACAGTAAGCTTCAACGACATATCGTCACGCACACGCAAGAGAAGACGTTTCTCTGTGACGTGTGTAACGCGAGCTTTGGGTTGAAGTTCAATTTGCACACGCACTTAAAGAACGTCCACGGGATTCTTCCCTAGAGAGAAAGAGAGATAGAGAGACCCGAGAGAGTGATGATGCTCGATGTAGCCCGCATTAGATGAAATAGCCACAAAAAAAGCGTCTGTTGTATAACATTTGAACTACACGCGAATAGCCTCAAATTTACTCGCACACACAACACGACGAGAGACTCTCTAAAAAGATGTCCACGACATGCACGACCACAGCGCATCACGCGTTGTCGTCCCACGTGCTCTTCTGCAATTCAAAGAGGACGGGAAAAACAACAACAACAACAACATCGCGAAGACGACTTCGGGCGACGACTTCCTGCCCATCGTCTTCCCCAAAAGGAGTGGATAACGCCGCCTCTTCGACGGACTTACCTCCTCTCCCAAACCTGGCGGAACTCGCGGATACCGCTCGAATAAAAATCACAAAGGAAGAAATCTCCGACTGGGAACCGAAAATCAACGCCATCGTCGGATGGTTCGGGCAATTGAACGACATCGACATCGAGAAAGAGTGGGAGAGGTTAGGGAAATTGCAACTGAGTCAAGAGGAGCTGGAGAGAGAGATGCGCTTGCGATTGAAATCGACCATCGACGAAGGGGGCATCGAGTTCGATCGAGAGGAGTTATTAAATAAGGCGAAGAACTTTGATAAAGGGTATTTCCGAACGCCGAGGATTATGGGGAGCAGTAGCAGTAGTAGTGATAGCGAGAGTAGCAGTAGTACCAGTACGAGTAGTAGCGAAAGGAGCGCGGCTGACGACGACGCGGGGTCCGCAGTGGAACAGTTGAAAGCGTCCGCTGCTGCCGGAACGAGTGGACCAGCGCAAGCGTTGAACGATGACTTGCTCGGTTTCAATTTGGTGGTGGGTGAAATCGTGTCGTGCGAACAGCACCCGGATCCGGAATCGAGCAAGTTGTTGGTCTCTCGAGTCGACTGCGGCGAGCCCGAACCGCGATCGGTCTGTTCCGGCATCGCCGCGCATTACGCAAACCCTCAAGATTTAGTCGGCAAAAAAGTAGTCATCGTCGGTAATCTGAAAGCACGAAACATGAAAGGCGTGCAATCGCACGGCATGTGCCTCTGCGCGTCGAACGAGGATAAATCAAAAATCGAAGTCGTCGAAGCTCCCGAAAACTCTTCCCCGGGCGAACGACTCACCTTTTCCGGTTTCATCGGGGACAAAATGCCCGACATTCACGGCGAAAACAAAGTCGTAAAGAAAAAGTTATGGGATAAAGTCAAAGACGGTTTCAATTCCAACGCGGAAGGGAACGTGAACTGGTTCGGTTCGGATTTAATCGGCGTCAACGGGAGCGTCAAAGCGCCTTCGCTGAAATCCTGCCGCGTCGGTTAAAGAGGGCATTTCGCGTCCGAATTCATTCTGTGCACCTATTGTTATAATGCGACTAAGACTAATGCGAGTATTACTACTACTATTATTACTGAAAATAAACGCAAGATCATCCGGTCCCTAATGTTTTCGATGATGACATTTTTTGTTGGTTTTGTTGTTTCACAGCTTGTTTCAAGCACAAGAAAAATTCAAATATCTGCCTCATTCCCCAGTAAAAGTGCGTTGTTTGCACACACATAAACACACTTAAACATCATCGCTACTTACTGTGAACAAAGAGAAGAAGAAGAAGAAGAAGAAAGAGCGCATAATAAGCATCATCATCATCGCTTAAGTCTTTAAAGTTTAATAATTTAAACGATGAGCACCACCAAAACCACGTACTCGTTTCCGATCTTAACCAACGACGAAATCCGCTCGTGTTTGAAAGAATTAAAAATCGAACTCTCCGAGCGCGATTTACTCCGCCCGACGCACGAATCTCTGAGACACGTCTACGAATCCGCGTACGAATTATTCTTCAACGTGAATTTAGACGAGGACGAATCGTTCCAACCGGACCCGGAAATCGCGGAGGAAGTCGGGATGGAATTTCCGGAGTTGTACGAAGACGCGATTCCGAACGTTTTGTTTTTAAGTCGATTGCAAGAGTTGATGTTGAAAATAGGCGTGGAGGATTTTTCGTTCAAAGACGTGTGGAAACCGGAATACACGCGGACGAGACGAAACATGTCCGCTCTGATTAATTTTGCAAAGTTTCGAGAGGAGCAGTTGATTGAGTTCGCGGATATCATCAACGAGTGCGCGGAGGAAGAGGAGAAGTTGAGAGAGGCGAAGCGAGAACACGAGCGGTTGCGCGCGGAGGTGGAGCAAGCGGAGAAGAGGAAAGCGACGGAGGAGTACAGGGAGGAAGACGAGGAGGAGTTGAGACAATTGGAGAGGGAGAATCGGGTTTTAGAGGAAGAGATTGCGGAGCAAGAGAGAGTGCTGGCAAGGCAGGAGAGAGAAATCGCCGAGGAGGAAGAGCACGCGATGAGAGAGCGAGAGCAATTGGAAAAGTTGGAGGAAGAGTTAGCCAAAGCCGAGAAGACGAATAAAGAGTTGAAAGAAAAGATGGAGGAGGAGAGGAAGAATAGTAAAGGGATGGACCCGGAATTGCACAAAGCGATGGAACAGATGAAAATAGAGGAGGATAAAGTGGCCAAGTTGGAAGAGAAAGTGAAAGAAATGGAGGAAGATAGGCGGGTGATGGAGAACATCGGCGAACGGTTGAGAGAGGCGAACGACGTGATGGAAAAAATCTTAGAAGAGCAAGAGAAACACGATAAGATGAAAGAAGCGCTGGAAGAATCGAAGAGTAAGATTGCGGAGAACGAAGAGGAGACGTGGAAGTTGGACGCGAAGTTGGAACAGTTGAAACGACAGGAACAGACGCTCAACGAACGCATGCAACGATTGAAAGCGCAAGGCGAGTTGAAGGAACAAGCGGCGAGGGCGGCGTTGAAATCGGCGGAAGAAGCATTAGAGGCGGAGAAAGCGCGAGCGGATTCCAACAAGGCGAAGAACGAAGAAGAAGAAAGAGAAATTCTGGCGCTTAAAAAGAGCATGAACAGAGTGAGAGAGGAACACGTGCGAGAGATGGAAGCGTTGGGGAAGAAGTTTTTGGAGTTGAGACAGACGGTGAGAAAATATCACGGCGTCTTGTTCGAGGCGATGTCGCAAGTGGACGACGAGATTTACCAGTTGGATGAAAACGGAAATAGCGGTCCCGGCGACACGCCCATGAGTGAAATGAGCTCACCAGGTGGCTTAAGCCCCGCCGGGTTCAATATTTAATTTTCTATAGTAATGTAAAATACGTAAGTACATCAATTTTTATCATTTAAAATGCAAACATCATCATCATCTCTCTCTCGCTCTAAAATACGCATATAATTACTTCGTTCTCTTATAAATCTTCGCCAACATGCTCGAAAACAACTCCTTCGGCAACACCGATTGGCCTTCCATGATTTCCGTCAACTCCTTGTAACTCTTCTCCTCGTACTCCAAATACAACTTCTCCAACTCCAACTCGACGTACAACGCCTTGATCTTCTTCTCGCATTCGGCGTCGTCCTTCCCGTAATTCTCTTCGATTATTTTCCGTTGTTCCGCCGTGCACTTCTTCAGCGCTTGCACCACCAACCACCCGCACTTGTTGTCCTTAATATCCGTCCCAATTTTACCAATCACTTTCGGATCTCCGTAGCAATCCAAATAGTCGTCTTGGATTTGGAAAAACTGGCCGAGTTTTACGCAAATATCGTTCGCCACTTTGTACGCCTGTTCGTCTTCAATTCCACTCAATCTCATCGCCGACGCCGCGGGTAAATAAAACGTATAAAACGCCGTCTTATACGTCACGATTCTCATGTACGCTTCCTCGGTGTATTTACTCAAATCCACGACGCCAATCGGCGCGGTTATTAAATCGATCAACTGCCCGCTCGCCGTTTGGTACGTCACCTCGTGGAATAACTCCAACAAATGCGCGTACGCCGGATCTTTCACTCCCACGTGACGTTTCAATAGCTTATAAATTTGCATCTCCAATAAAATCCCATCGTTGATGGCGTTCATTTTCACGTGCGGTTGTCGATACCAACACGGTTGCCCCCGTCTCGTGATTGACTCGTCCATGATATCATCCGCTACCAAAAAATACGCTTGGAGCCATTCGATGCCCCACCCGACGACCATGGCTTTCCACATGTCTTTCTCCGACACTTCATCTTTTCCTAGAGCTCGCATCCCGTCCATGACTGCGATTCCTCGGTTTAATTTCCCGTGCGGGACGTTGTACGAAATCATCTCCCGTATCCAATCGACTGCGATTTGGACCTGATTATCCTCGATTTCATCTCGCACGAGTTCTTCTTTCAACTGCTCGAAGCACTTTAAAAATTTCGTCTTGTCGTCTTCGCTCATTGCGAGTCGTAGAGTATTGCGATGTGTTTTGTGTGACGCGTGTATGTGTTAGTATATATATATATATATCACGTCTTCGCTCGCAGTCGTCGTGCTGTGATGACTTTTTATTCTTGGGGAAAATACACCAAGAAGGAAGGAGAGCTCGTTCTCTCTCTCTGCTCTCTCGCAAAGGGTGCTGCTTCTTTTTTGACGCGCTTGTCAAAAGACGAAAAAGAGAGACGAAAAAGGAAAAAAAGAGACCAAAGAGGCGAAAAGGAGAGACCGTTTTGACCGGGTCACACGGTTGTTGAAAAAGTATATAATAAATAAATCGAATTTTGATGGATCTCTCTCTTTTTTTCGCGGTCCCTTGCGGAAGAAAAAAAAGCGTCGTTTCGCGATAATTCATTTCTCAATTTCACTCCTCCCTTATAAGAAGAACAAACGAGAAGAAAGATAAAAGAAAGAGACGGAAGAGAAACGCTCGGTGGTATAAAGAGAGAGAGAGAGGGAAAGAGAGCGAGTCTAAAAGAGCATAAAAAGAACACGGGCAAAGAGCCCGCCTCGTGAGCGCGAGGGCCAGGATTGGTCGACGAGAGATTGAGGAGAGGACAACGGAGAGAAGAAGGAATACACTCGAGGGAATAAAAAACGAACAACAAAAGCTCTCTCTCGCGCGCGCACGTGATGCACCACAACCGCCAAGCCTGGGCAGGCGTGGAGAGTCCTCTCAAACCTACGATCTCTGTGAATGTGGACGATTTCGAAACCGACGAGTACATCGACGACGAGAACGGTGGAGGACAAGGAACGACCAATGCGAACTCCTTTTTCCCTACCGCAGGGGTGGGTGGAGGTGCATTTGACCAACAATCTCAACGCCAACGAGAAGAAAAACCGACGTCGCCGTCACGAATAAATTTTTACTCGCCGTCGATTCCCATCGGTGGTGGAGGAGGAGGAGGAGGGTTCTCCTCGTCGTCGCCGCCCTCAGCGGGTGCACATCCCGTTGGAGGCGCTCAAATTTGGGGAGGAGGAGGAGAAAAAGCGACGTCGCCGCCGAGTCCTTTAGGGATGATGGGAATGATGGATACGACTAATACTATCGATACTAACGCGACGATGATGAGGAGCAGCATGACGAGTTTAACGACCCCGACGACGATGTCGAATAATAATAACAATAATCAACAACAACAACAACAGCGAGTGCAATTGCACTCGAATCTCTACATTAAAAATTTACCAGAGAGAGTGGACGAGTTGCAACTGAACGCGATTTTTTCCTTACACGGGAGAGTAGAGTCGTGTTGCGTAATTCGAGACGCGACGACGCAAGTCAGTCGAGGGTTTGGGTTTGTCAAGTTTCAAACGTTCGCGGACGCGGTGAATGCGATTGCGAATATGAACGGGAAGGTTATGCATAAGAAGGCGATCGAGGTGAAATTCGCAAACTCGGATTCGAGCGGGACGTCGGTAAACGGGTCGAATCCGCAATTTTCGAAACAGAACGTGTTTGGGGTAGCTCCTCCGACAGCAAATATTAATATCGCGTCAGCGTCGACGGCGCAGCAACCGGTGGTGAGTTTGGAGAATTTCGGGTCGCCGGACCAAGCGAATTCGGTAGTGAATAACTTGTTGAGCTCGACGGCGAATAACGCGGCGAATAGTAGCATCGTGTTTGAAGCCATCGCGCAGCAGCAACAACAGTTGATGCAGCAAATAGAGATGAAACCATCGGATAATATTTACGTAAAAGGATTGCCGCCTATTATGGCGGAAAATGATTTGATGCGTTTGTTTTCAAAATTCGGCAACGTCATCGAGTGCCGATTGTTACACGCTTCCATGACAACCTCTGTCGGAGCGTTGATACGATTCGAAACGGTCGATATGGCAACTTTAGCGGTAAATGCGACGAATGGAATAACTTTGGTTGGTGCGACGACGCCTTTAACGGTGCGATTTGCCGATTCGAGCTCGAAAAACAGACGAAGACAAAATAATAATGCGACGACGAATAATACGAACAACGGAAACAACGATAAATCCGTCCGAAATGGCAATCAATACAAGCCAAACGTGGAGAACAAGAACAACAAGAAATCTAACCGATATCTCAGCACATCGTCGCCGAAGAGAGGTGGCAGTAAGCATAATAACACCAGCTACTTATCGACGATGTCGTCGGATGAAATTAACCACGCGGGGTTTTTGGCAGATGAAGCGGAAAATTCGGATCTTTCATTCTCCTCGGGGGAAGATTTCGCGGTGGCGGCCGAATTTCGACTCAAATTAAATAATTTGCCGACGTTATGTAATGACTTGCTGTTGTACACAACATTTGCACCGTATGGTGCGATTAAGTGGGTGAAAACAGCGCTCGATGATGATGGGAGATGTTCGAGCGGTAACGCCTGGGTCGCGTTTCGAAGGAGGAAAGACGCGGAAAACGCCTCCGCGAACTTGCGCAACACGAAACTTGGCGAACGAATCGTCCAAATTGAAAGGACGTACAACTCTGTATAAAAGAAGGATATGTAAAGAAAGAGATTTTTTGCGGGTCGCGGCGGCGAACGAATTCATTTTTTAACTACTAATACAACAAACCAAATGAAATAATAACATTGTTGGTTTTACGTGTAACAATCGAACTTAATGAACATAATACTGGTATGGTATACATAGCAAACATGTAAAGAAAAATTTATATATATATTATTATCTGTGATTGTCATCTACTACATAGTTATCCTCGGCTTTCTTCCAAGGACTTCTTTCTTTCGGGCGCGCTTCTTCCTCCAACTCTATTTATATTCAGCGTTTCCATCGCAGTCACTAATTTTTCTGGCGATATGTCTCCTTGCACGAACGGAATCGCTTCTTCCAATCGCATGCGCAGACGCAAATATTTCGAATTTTGCGGCTTGATTTTCTTCTCTTTCCCGGTTTCATCCCACTCTTCGGGTTCTTCTTCTTCTTCTTCTTTTTCTTCGTCGTCGTCGTCGTCCTCCTCGTCGTCGTTTTCTTCTACTTTATTATTACTACGCGTTCGAGCCGCAAAGGTCCCGGAGGAAGATTCGTTTGAAGACGAAGCGGCTTCGTCGTCGCCGAGTACAGTCCTAATCACGTACTCTGCGCACGCCAACTTCCTTTTCCTGAGCCTCAATTGCTTTCTTCGTTGTCTCCCGTCGCCTCGTCTGGCCGCTCTCGCCTCGGGAGTATCGTACGACGCGTATTTCTTATACCTCCCTGGATTGACCAACTGCGGCCGCACGTGCGTCGCTTGCGTGCACTCGTGGCAACAAAATCCGTCCAACTTTTCAGAACATCCCTCGCACACTAAAAACAAGCGATTACAATCCACGTTCGGGCAGTTTCTGTGCGGTGGCGGCGCGTTCTTTTGTTTACACACGTGACATTCCAACGTTGCCGCTTTCTCGCCAAGGTCCGCCGCCGGCGTTCCTTTCGGCGTCATCGCCAACCGATTATCAAACACAAACAAATGGTCGTCCCACGCGTGCTTCTCCTCGTTCCCAAACTTTTCAAAATACGCCTGCACACCTCCTTCCAGAACCATGACGTTCTCGTATCCTTGCTCTTTTAGCACCGTGCTGTACACGTCGCATCGAATTCCACCGGTGCAATACATCATGATGGGTTTATCTTTCGGCATATCCGCCAACGGCCCGATTTTATCGTCCACGTTCGTTTCCACCGTCTCCCGAAACGATTCTTGGACCGGCCTTTGCGCACCTTTAAAGTGCCCAACGTCCCACTCGTACCCGTTCCTCACGTCTAACAGCAAAGGATTCTCCTTATCGCTTGGATCCTCGTTCGCTTTTTCGATCATCTCGTGCCATTCCTCCGGCGACAAACTCGTCCCGCGTTTCGATGTATCCGCAATCGGTAAATGCGCGGTGCCGTTTTCCAACTGCACTAATTGCGGTTTCACTCTTAAACGCAGATCCGGATGTCCGTGCTCGTGGTAAGGATACACCGAGATCCGCATCCCGTTAAACGGTGCTCTCTTCTCCACCCATCTCGCGTACGTCTCACCGTCCGTGCCTTTGCCGCTCATTTGCGCGTTCACGCCTTGTTCGTTCAAGTATATCCTTCCTCGGATTTCCAAGTTGTTCGTCTCGATAAACTCTCGGTGCGCGTCCACTTCATCCTCCGCGTTTGAAAGCGCGGTGAACTTGAAAAAAGTAATCAGTTGGTGCGTGTTGTTGTTCGTCGTGTTTTTATTCTTCTTCATCGTTACGCCTCCTTCTTCGTCTTTATCTTTGTCTTCTTCTTTCGCCGCCGCCGCGCGAGTCAACGATGAGAAACCCCCCTTCATTCGTTTGGACGTGATGAATGTCGAACGAAAAAGCGAGAACAACAGCCCAGAACTTCCACCACCACTTCTCCGTTCGTTAAAACTCCTCAATGAGGAGTAGTTTAATAAAAGCGCTTCGTTCGCTCGAGACGATAAAGATCTTTTGCAGTAATGAGAATAACAACACGTCGCTCTGCTCGCGCAGCCTGATGACATTATTCTTCTTGTTTTTTCTCACTCTTGTGTTGTTAAAAATAATAATGTTTTTGTGTCAAAGTGCGAAAAAGAAGCAAAAAATGGCAAAAAAAACTTGCTTGCTTTCTTTTCAAAAAACAGAGAAGAAAAAAACAGCAGAAGAGACAAAACATTGATCAACTCTCAAAAACAGTCGTCTTTTCACACAAAAAAAAAAAAAAAAAAAAACACAAATCATCATCGTCATTTTTCATCATGGCGCCGAGTTCTTCCTCCTCGAACAACGCCTCGTTCACGAAGATATTCGAGCAGATACATCACAAAGATCGAGGTGTGTGCGCTACACTCTGCGCGCGCTTTCGCTTTCTTTTTATTTTTCTCTCTCTCGACCGAGGAGGACCGCGGGAATCATCATCGTCGACGCATTTCGTGGACGAGATTACACCTCTGACTGACAAACTCTTCTTTTCTCTCTCTCTGTGTATTAATATAATCAAGATTACCGATGCATGGCGGTTTCCGATTTAACGCAAGAGCTACAAAAAGATACGTACAAACCACCGACGGCGTCGGACGTTGAGGAGAAAATCCACGAGGTTGTTCTCATCGCCTTGGTGGACATTTTCAGCGATTGCCGAGATTTGGCGATTCGAGCGTTGCCGACGCTTTTGAAAAAATCGACGAAAGAGGCGAACAAAAAGACGCTGCAGATTTTGTGCGAAAAGATTGCGCCGACGGAGAAAACGTTCGGACCGCACGTAGATAAGGAAGAAAGGAGTCGACACAAGGAAAGCGCGTCGGTGGCGTTGAAAACGATCGGCGTGGAGGGGTATTCCAAGGAGGTTTCGAAAGAGTTTTGCGGGAAGTGCGTGCCGTTCTTCGACCGAGTGTTGGGAGACGCGAATAAAGCGACGGTGCACGACGACGCGACGGAGATTTTGCAGATTTTGTGCGAAACGAAAGCGGAGTTTGTGGAGGCGAAAGACGTCTCGTCGTTGATTCAAACGACGATATCGAAAATAGAAGACAAGACGTACGGGCAGACGAGTAGAAAGAGATGCGCGGGGATTTTAGCATCTTTGAGTCGCGCGGCGAACGCGAAAGAATTAGCTGATGTTGTCGAGAAGACAGCGGCGAGATGTGAGAAGGCATTAGCGGAGAAAGATGTGATTGGGTGCGAGTTAGGGGCGTTTACGCTCGGGATGATTGCCTCGAAAGACGGCGGCGGGAAACGCTTGGTGGCGGAAAGCGCTACCGGTGGCGGCGGCGGTGCGAAGAAGACGAAAAAAGGCGGAGCAAATGGAAGTTTGGCATCGAAGACGGTCGTTCCGGTTTTGTCCAAGCTTTGTACCACGTTGGTGGAGAAGATGGAGAATAACGAGGAAGCCGATGAGGCGTTTGCATCCATCGCGGAACAATCGCTCATGGCGTTGGAAACAATCTGCGGGCGATTCGGGGAAGTGACTTCGAAATCAGCCAAGGAGAAGCAACTGGAGGAAATTTTACAAATGGCGGTGAAGTTGTTGACGTACGATCCAAACTACGACGACGATGAGGAGGAGGAGGACGACGTCCCGGCAGATGAGATGGAAACGTGCCAAATCCGAACACCCGATCACACGATGAAGGATGCGGATGACGAGTGCGAGGACGACAACGACGACGACGACGACGACGATGCGTACGATGAAGATTATTACTCGGACGAAATAGAAGACGACGATAGCTGGAAAGTTCGCAGAGCTTCTGCGAGAGTTGTGGGCGTAATTTTGTGCTCCGCGTCCGAAGGTATCCTCCAAAGACACCACGAAGTCGTGTTCAAGAAATTCTTCAAAAGAATGAAAAGTGACCGCGAAGATGCCGTAAAATTAGAATGCTTCGACGCTTTGACGGCAGCATTTGCCGCGTTTCCAAAGACTTGCGAGAGCGGTTTGACGCGCGCACTCGTCGAAAAAGCGCGAGACTTAGCCATTGTCAGAGCACAGCAAGAGTGCGCGCTCGAAAAAGCGAAGAAGACGTCTCAATCTGCAATCGCAGCGGCAACGAAACGCAAGATCGCGTCGCTGAAACTTCTCGGAAAGATTGGTCGCGCAAACAGAAGATTAGCTTTTGTTGAAGCGTCGGAGATATCGCGCTCGAGACTCGCGGATGCTATTGCAGGCGCCGCGGTGACGACTTTCACGGACTCGGGCGCTTCGAGCGAAAAGGATTCCTCCGCAAACCTGCGACTCGAAGCCGTCGCTTTTGCATCCGAAGTGCTCCGCGTGCCTACCGCAGACGAGCTCGATTCAACAAACGGAGATGCTCTCGCATCGGCAGCGCGAATTGCGTTCGCAAAAAAAGATATCGATAGGCTGACGGAGGCTGTATTTTCCTGCGCGAATGACCCCTACTACAAACTCGCCGCGGAAGGTTTGCGCGCGTCTGCGTGCATAGTTCGCAGAGCGCGTCCAAATACGAACGACGCCGTTCAAGATAAAGAAGGTTGCTCTGTGCTAGCGTCAGGTTCTCTCGAACGCGCGATATCGCGCTTGTCTCAGCAAGACGAGGACCAAGAAGTTAAAGACGCCTCGGTGACGCTCCTCGGCGATGTCCTCACGCACTTGGGCGATACGTTGAAGCCAGCTCAGCAAAAGCAAGCGCTCGATTTGTTATTGGAAAGAATGCAAGCTGAATCGACGAAATTAGTTGCAACGCGTAATGCCGCGAAAGTTGCACGACATTCACCCGCTCAAGTCAATCTTTCTGGAGTCGCCGGGGATGTGATTCGTGAGTTTGCTTCCTTTCTTCGCAAGAACGATCGACATTTACGCGAAGCTTCGATAAACGGCGCGCGAGCGCTCGTGGAGAGAAGCGACGAGAAAACTCTGAAGGATGCGGATTGCGTGTCGTTTGTGGAGGATGCGGTCACTGAGCTCGGTGGCTTCATTGAAAACGACGCGCACTTGGCGGCTATGTGCGTCAACGCCTTCGCGGCTATATGCGAACGGTGCGCGAAATTGAAAAATTCCGCGAAAAAAGCAACTGAATCTGAACCCTTAGCAAACGCGTTAAAGTTCGTGAGTTCGAGTTTGATTCAGAGGCAAGCGTTACTGACGCTAGAGAGATACTTTGAAGCTGCGGTTGTTGCCAGGAAGGAAACGTTTGAAGTCATCTACAACGAGTTGTCATCGATTTCCACCGTGTCACCTAATGACATGGAAACGGACGATCAAGCCATGGTTCGCATGCAGCAACAAGATATCGCGTCTGTTAGGTTAGAAATGAAAAACCGCGCCGCGTGCATCGCGAGTGCCACTCTAGCGGCTGGCGATAAAATCATCAAGAGCACCATAGCAACGCTTATCGAGGAAATCAGCGATAAAGATGGTAAAAGACAAGTCATCTCGCTTTGGACGCTCGGTGAAATCGGGAAACGAACGAAACTCGACGATTCCAACGGCATCGATAATACTTTGTGGAAGAAACTCGAAGAAGACAACACGGACGAAGTGAAGACGGCGGCTGCGTTTGCGTTGGGAAGCTGCGCTGTTGGTAATAAAGACGCTTTTTTACCAAAGATTCTTGAAACCATCAAAACCACGAAGAAAGGTGTCCAAGAAATCTTGAAACACGGCGCACTGCGCGCACTTCGCGAAGTCATCATTGGCGCCGACGGTTCCTCGGAAGATGGCGTGCTCGCTGGAGAATCCTCGAAAATGGAGTACATGATGTCGCCAAGGAAGAAACGAGTGAAACGAGAAGACGACGATGTTCTCTTCAAGTCCACGCAACAGGCATGGGCCGTCGTCCTTGCAAAAGCGCGCGACGAAGATTTGAAAGACGATGCTGTCAAGGCGGACGTCGCGGAAGTTCTTGGTCGATTTGTCGCGAGAAACCACTCGCTTGTTAAGGAAATCGAGGAAGCGTTGAAGTCAATCGTCAAGGGCGCGAAAACGCCCGAAAACGCGACAAAAGCTGCTTTACTGGTCGATGCCGTTCGGTTTGCGCTGGTATCGTTGCCGAAAGCAGAGCATTTCAAGTGTTCTTTAGAGTCGTTTGTCGGATTGGTCAAAGACGCGGACCATAATTGTCGTCGCGCCGCGCTGCAGCTCCTCTCCGTCATCGGTAGAAGAAACAGTTCACAAAACGACGATTTATCGCCTTTGTTGGCGAAAGTCTTGCCAGACGTGCTCTCTCAGCTCCAAGTCAACGATGCCTTGATCAAAGAAATTGATTACGGACCGTTCAAACAGAACTTCGATTACGGTTTGGAACTTCGAACTGCGGCGTACGATTTCATCGACGTCCTCTTAACGCGCCCGAAGAGTTCCCTTGGATTTGCAATCCCCGAAGACGATATTGAATCGATGGTTGACACGATTGTCATCGGATTAAAAGATCCGGAGAGGAGCATCAGGATGGCTGTGCACGCCACTTTTGAAAAGCTTTGTCGAGATTCTGTTCCGAACGGAGCTGAGAACGTCGTAAAGAATGCCGACAAGGTATGCGAACTTTTGTTAGAAACGATGTGGACGACAGCGAACGAAAAAGCTGTGCAACACGAAAAAGATCAGGTCGACGAGCTCGTCAAATCGGCGTTGAAAGTCGTAAAAGCTATGGAAAGTATTCCCGACGTGGAATCGTACTCGAAAATCGTCGAAACGAAGAAAGAAATCGTCGATGATGCGCCGCTTGCCAAGTTATGGACAGGAATGTACGACTCGCCGCCTCACGAAATTTAAACGTTCTTGAAATACAGGAATTACAAATAGGTCTGCCAAATCTAATAATAATAAACAAACACACTGCTACTAGTAAGAACAAACATGTAATACTATAAACAAAAGAAATGCAATAATACGGCGTAACAGCTGTTCGCGAAATCGTACCCGATCCATGCTTTTCGCTCGCGGGCGAGAGATACATCATACATTATCTCTATCGTCTCCCAGGAAAGCCCCCATCGTCTCTGTCGTACAAAGACGCTTCGAAATCCATGGCGTCTTCCACTCTCTCGCCCATGTGCAACAATTTTGCCGCTCTTTCAGAAATACCAAACTGCGCCATGTGCTCTTCGACCCAATTATCCCAGCACCAAGAGGCCTCTTGGAGCTCCCAACGCAATCGTGCTCGGTCAGCAGCTTCGGACATGGCGAGAAATGCGGACGTTTTCCCACCAGACGCGTCAACCTCCAACGCTAAATCGACAATCGCCTAAAATGGATTTTTCATTCAAAGAGGAAGAAGAAGAAGAAGTCAGTACGACAGAGAGAGAGAAAGAAAGAAGGAGAGAAACGAAACGACGAAAAAAAATAATTGGCTAAAAGTCAAAGCTCTCTTTTCTCTTCTTTCAAAATGAAACGTGTTGGCTTTTTCTTTGTGTGGAGCGACTACGGAAATGGATGGCGCATTTTCTTTCGACATGGTTTGCGAATTCCGACATCCACAAATGCTGTTTCGTCACCGTCGCCAAGAAAAAAGCTTCTGTTTCATCGCGATATGAAAGAAAGAAAAGAGAGAAAACAGGAAACGAAATCCTAATATAGATGCCATACCTGTTGAATTTCCGGTAACGCGTTAATTTCCGGCGTCGGATGTAAACTCTCCAACCGTTCAATCTTCCTCTCTCTCGCTCTTTCGGCCACTTCCAAGACCAAACAAAAATCGTTATCCGCTTTTTGTTTCACAAAGTTCGTCAGCGTGAAATACTCCCCGTCTTGAAAAGTGTGATCCGCTGGCTCTCCTAAGTGTAATCTTTGCACCTTCTCCAAAATCGACCCGGGTTCCGCCGTCACCTCCGTATACGCCGGCTGCAACCAGTCGTCGTTATCGAACCACCCGTCGTCCGGCCCGGAGCTAAAATCAGAACTCATGAACGGATTCGACGGCGAGACCCAGGCGTTCTCGTCGTCCTTCATCGCCGAAACCGACGCCGGTTTCATGAAATAATCGTCGTCGTCCGCATCTGATGAGAATCTGCTGCTCGACGATGATGTCGCCGGCGGATTGTTCGCCATATCGTCCAGTTTCATCTGCGTCCTCCAGTCCAGGTTATCGGTAGAAGACGTTGAAGATTCTTCGTCGTCCATCTCGTCGTAATCATCCTCCCACACCTCCTCGTCTAAATCCTCGTCTCCAGCTGCTGCTGCTTTTACTTTCCCTCCTCCTCTTCGCGCGAAGGATAAAACAACGCCTCTCGCGTTCCTCTTTCCCTCCCCGAGACGACGATGCGGATGATGTTGATGATGATGGCGGCTCGTCAGTTTCCCGAAAGAATGATGAATGTTGTTGGAACAAAAACTCGTCGACGCGCCTCGCGTCGTCCTCGTTAAAAAAGATGACGATTGCATCATCATCCTCTCTTTTGTTCAACACTCCTCCGCGTTGTTGTCAGAAGAAGAAGACCAAGACTCGTGCTCTAGACTGTGTCGTTCTTTTTTTAAACCAATAATGCGGTTATTTTATCTTTTTTTCGTTGTTGTTTTTTTGTGACTCTGCCCCATTTTTTTCAACTTTTTTTTCCTCCTCTCTCTGATCACATTACACATGCGCATTCTTCTTCAACCTCCTCGTACGACTCTCTTTTAAAGTCTCGCATACTAATACTATGAGACGAAAGAATCCACATCCTAAACGCGCGGTGAACGCGAGGACGGTTTTGAAGGTTTCGAGAGATAAAGAAGAAGAAGAAGTGGAGGAAGAAGAACCTTTGGTGTTGTGTTTGAAGATTCCTGACGAGGAGGATGATCTCGAGGCAAATCATCATCAGATACAAAAAGAAGAAGAAGAAGAAGAAGAAGAAGAAGAGGGAGAAGACGACGACGTAAAGCGATTGTGGAGGATTATGTGCGTGCCACGTGACGATGTCGTGGAGCAAAATCAGACGCGGAAAGACGCTAAAGGAGTGAAGAGAAAGAGAGGGCACGAGTGCGATGTGTGCGAGAAGGTGTTTGTGAGCGCATCTAAATTGGCCATACACATGCGTATTCACACGAACGAGAAACCGTACGAATGTGATGTGTGTGAGAAGCGTTTTACACAATCTGGTAATTTGCAAAGCCACATGCGTATTCACACGAACGAGAAACCGTACAAGTGTGATGTGTGCGAGAAGCGTTTTACACAATCTGGTACTTTGCATAACCACATGCGTATTCACACGAACGAGAAACCGTACGAATGCCACGTTTGCGAGAAGAGGTATCGTCAATCTAGTGGTTTGAAATACCACATGCGTGCTCAACATTAGCTCATCATTTGTAGTTCTAAATCATCGCATGC
>Ga0255775_1001962_pt1 | contig 18306 bp, 14 predicted proteins | sample 011ome_26_FD_179973 | JGI IMG/M metagenome (GOLD analysis project Ga0255775, IMG submission 179973) | Coastal salt marsh microbial communities from the Groves Creek Marsh, Skidaway Island, Georgia - 011511BT metaG (version 2) | ecosystem: Environmental > Aquatic > Marine > Intertidal zone > Salt...
CGTTTTTAGCTACTTCGAAAACCTTCAATAATTCTTCATCATTCAAAACTAGATCGTCATATGTCATGAATACTTTAAATGAGGTATAACCATCTCTCGCTAGTGCAGGAAGTTCTTGGCCTAGCACTTGTGGCGAAGGATCACTAATTATTAAGTGAAATGAAGTGTCTATAAATAAATTACCATTAGCCTTTTTATGATAATTTTCTACGCATTCTCTAAGAGACTGTCCTTTTTCTTGCATTGCAAATGGAAGGATGGTTGTGTTACCTCCTGCAGCTGCAGATTTTGTAGCGCTTTGAAAATTATCAGCCATCTCCACATCTGGGCCCGATGGTTGATCTATATGAACATGAGCATCTATGCCACCAGGTAGTACTAATAAATTAGAAACATCTTCTATAATTTTTGCTTCTTCATTAATTTTACCAATTTGACGAATTTTACCATCAGCAACGGCAATATCGCAGTCTTCAACTCCATTTTCAGTGACCGTTTTGCCGTTTTTAAAAATGACATCAAATTTATTCATGATGTATTCTCCAATATTTAATAATTTTTTAAGTTATGAATGCTTAAATAAAGTTGATTTATCAAACTTCTTTCATTGTCCTCAAGAAAAGAAATATTTCCAGGTGGCATTGCATAAGATAATACAGATTGTTTATGTATACTCTCAATATTATTAATTATGTCTGCTGTCGTTTCTAAATTGACTAATTTCGGTGCATTTTTCATGTTATCCCATGCAGGCTCTCTTGCATGACACATTGAACATTTGGAAATAATAATTTCCTTCGCATTTAGTAGAGTATTCTCTGGAATTTTTTCTATCAAAGAAGCTGTGTTCTTTATTTTAGGCAGTTGCGGCTTACCTAGGTCTGAAATATAGAAAATTAATGATGCTAATATAATTATTGGAAAACATACCCAATAAGGTGGTTTTGCCCCTGTATGCTTAATATTAAAAAAATGCCTAATGAGAGCTCCAATTATAAGTATAATTGAAATAATTAACCAAGAATATTCCGTGGCATAAATAAGAGGATAATGATTTGATATCATAATAAAAATTACAGGTAGGGTTAAATAATTATTATGAAGAGAACGTTGTTTTGCAATAGCGCCATGAATTGGGTTGGGAGTATCATTTGCTAATAAACTACTAACAACCTTTTTTTGACCGGGAATAATGATCATGAGCACATTCGCAACCATAATAGTACCTAGAACAGTCCCAATCTGCATGAAAGCCCCTCTATAACTGAATATTTGAGAGTAAACCCATGACATTACAGTTATTAAAATAAATATTGAACAAATAAGGACATAGACATTGGTTTTTAGTGATATTCGGCATATAAAATCATAAATAAGCCATCCGAAAATAATTCCTAATAAAGAGATTATTACTGCTTCGTATTTTTCAAGATCGTATTTAACAATATCAATCATGTATAGTTCAGCACCTGCGTAATATATAAGAGCTAATAATGCAAAACCTGAAACCCAAGTTGCGTAGGCTTCCCATTTAAACCAAGTTAATTCTGAAGGTAATTTTGATGGAGCTACCAAATACTTAACTAGGTGATAAAAGCCACCACCATGTACCTGCCATGCTTCTCCATGAGCTTTATCAGGAAGGTTTTTATTTTGTTTTAAACTTAAGTCTAATGCTATGAAATAAAAACTTGAACCAATCCAAGCAATTCCAGCAATAACGTGAAACCATCTTAGAACGAGCTCCGACCATTCTTGAAATAAAAAAGTCATTTATCAGCTCCCTCTATAGGTACTGTAACCAAAAGGAGATAGTAACAACGGTACATGGTAATGTTCAGATTTATTACTTACAAAAAATTGTATTGGTATTTTATCGAGGAAAATTTGTTTCAAATTTTTATTATGTTTTTTTAAGTAATCACCGGCAAAAAATAATAATTCATAATGAGCCACTTCTAAATTATTTTCAGATAATAATGGTTCATCAACTCTACCATCCTCATTGGTTGAAACAGTTTTAATTAAAACTCTTTCACTATTTTGTATTTTATATAATTTAATTTTTAATTCTGCTGCAGGTTTACCCTTGCTAGTATCAAGAACATGAGTTGAGAGACCTGCCATTTATTTCTCTATTTAAATTTATATAAAATATGCTTAAATGAATAGATCATAATCTCAGGTGAATTAATGTACAATAAATCTTTTAAATTTCTATCTCAAAAAATGGATAAAAGTGAAATAATAAACCTTCTAAAAAGTATTTATGAACATTCTAAATGGGTGCCAGAAAGACTTCTATCTGAAAATATTAATGAGATTAAAACAAAAGAACAACTCCAATTAATGATGCAAAAGATTGTTAATAATTCTTCAGAAAAAGAGAAACTTAACTTGATCAAGGCTCATCCCGAACTAGGAAAAAAACTTAAAAAACAAGAAAAACTTACAAAATTCTCTGAGGAAGAACAAAAGTCTGCCGGGTTAGATCAATGCTCTGAAGAGGAATTTGAAATTTTAACTAAGCTTAATAATGAATATAGATTAAAATTTGAATTTCCATTTATTATTGCAGTTAGAGGTTTAAGTAAAAACCAGATTATAGATAAAATGAAAAAAAGAGTTAATAACAGCAAGTCTGAAGAATTTGATACTGCAATTAATGAAATTCACAAGATAGCTAAACTCAGAATTAAAGATTTGCCATATTAAAGAGATAATTCATTTTATTAGTAATAAATTTTGGGAATATAAATGATAAAAAAATTAAAAGATATGAAAGGTGTGATTGCTATAGCAACTACGCCATTTAACAACGAAAATACAGTTGATTATGAATCTGTTGATAGTCTTTCAGAATATTATTTAGAAAGTAAAGTCTCAGGTGTTACAATACTCGGAGTTATGGGGGAAGCTCATAAGCTTAATATTGAAGAACAAAAAATATTAATAAAAAGATATATAAATAAATTAATAAATAGTGTTCCTGTAATTGTAGGTGTGTCTAATCCAGGTCTTGATAATTTAGAATTACTCTCTAAATTTTCAATGGATACTGGCGCTTCTGGTGTCATGATATCTGGATATAATGGTTTAAAAAATGATGATCAGATTAAAAATTATTTTAATCAAGTTATAGACCGTACAAAAGATATTCCGATATGCTTACAGGATTATCCCCCTACAACTAATGTTTATTTTTCTGAAAGTGTCATAAATAATATTATGAAGAGCCATCCATCAATTGAAATGTTTAAACATGAAGATTGTCCAGGACATAATAAATTATCAAGACTTCTGAAATATAGGGACTCTAATTTAAATAAAAAATATAGTGTTTTTGTTGGAAATGGAGGTCTATATGTTCCCCAAGAACTTGAAAGAGGTGCTGACGGAATTATGACTGGTTTTGCATTTACTGAAATGTTGGTAAATTTATATGATCTATTTTCTAATAATCAAAAGGACAGAGCTGAAGATTTGTTTGATATATTTTTACCATTAATCAGGCATGAACAACAATTTGGAATTGGTTTAGGTTTAAGAAAATATGTTTTACAAAAAAGAGGTATAATTAAATCTTCAAAAGTAAGGTCACCTGGTCCTATTCTTACTGAAGATGATATTAAGGAAATCCAGCATTTATTAAGCAGACTAAAATCAAAATTAATAGAAAGAGATATTCCAATCCCTAAAGGTTTAAATTAGAAACATGAAAATTTTATTATATAACCCAAATACTACTGAATCCATTACTGACAAGCTTTATGAAACCGCAAAATTAGTAAATGGGAGAGATACAAATTTAATTCCAATGACAGCAACAAAGGGGTTCCCATATATTTCAACCAAAGTTGAAGCTCAGATTACTGGCACTTTGGTATTAGAAAAAATAGCTGAAATACATTCAGAATATGATGCAATAATTATAGCAGCTTTTGGAGACCCCGGTTTGATAGCAGCAAGGACCTTATTTAATTTGCCAATAATTGGATTAGGAGAGGCAGCCATGTTAAGTGCCTGCTTATTTGGTAAGAAATTTTCTATTATCTCCTTCACAAACGCAATGGCTTCTTGGTACGAGGAAAGCGTAGAATTACTCGGTTTACAATCTAGATATGCAGGATTTAGGGCTATTGATGGCGTTAATTTATCCATAGATAAAATTCAATCACTGCAAAAACAATCTTTAATTGAGTCTGCAAATAATGCCATTGATATTGATGGTGGAGAAGTCGTTATTTTTGCAGGAGCTCCATTATCTGGATTTAAAAAAATTGTTCAGAACGAGATAAGGGTCCCTGTAATAGATTGTGCTGAGGCAGCTGTAAAGCAGGCAGAATTAGCTATCACTATGAATCACAATATTACTAATAAAAATAAATTACCCCCTAAGTTATCTGTAGGAATTAATCAAAAACTTTCTGAAATAATCTCTCATAAAATAAGTAACGGTTCATAGATGGAAAGAAATTTTATTGGTTATGGAAAAGAGAAGCCAAAAATATTTTGGCCACAAAACAATAAAATGGCTGTGTCATTTGTTGTAAATATCGAGGAAGGTGCAGAACTTTCAATTTCATCGGGTGATAGTCAAAATGAGTATGTATACGAAAATAATAATATTAAAATTTTAGATATTCCAGATCTTTGCATGGAGTCTCATTTCGAATATGGTTTGAGGTCTGGTATTTGGCGTGTTTTTGATATTTTTGATAAGTATGATGTTAAAGCGACATTTAGTTGTTGTTCTCGTGCACTAGAAAAATCACCTTGGCTAATAAATGAAATTTTAAGTAGGAGACATGAAATATCGGCTCATGGTGTCAAGTGGGTTTCTCATGCCTACCTTAATAAAGAAGAAGAAAAAAAAATTATTAATGATTGTTATTCCTCAATATTAAAACTATCTGGCTACCCTCCAAAGGGTTGGCACACCAGATCTAGTACATCTCCATTCACAAGAGATCTTTTAATAGAACATGGTGGGTTTATTTATGATTCTAACGCGTATAATGATGACCTTCCATATGTGATAAAAAAATATAATCAGAAATATGTAATTATTCCATATTCATTTGATACCAATGATATGAGATTTGATGGGAATAATGGTTTTGTTCATTGTGATGATTTTAGCAATTATTGTATAGAATCATTTAATCAACTTATTTCTGAAACAAATGATGGATATATTAGAATGATGTCCATTGGATTACATCCTAGAATTATTGGTAGGCCAGGCAGAATTAAGGGACTGGAAGATTTAATTAAATATATAAAAACCTTTCAAAATGTTTGGATCCCAAAAAGAATTGAAATAGCAAACTATTGCATAGAAGAAGAAGCTTTCAATTTTTTTTGATTAACTTTTTATCATTTAATAATAATTTTAAACTTAATTTTTTTTTCAAAGTTATTTAGATTTGACTCATTAATTCTATAAATGCTTAATAAAATAACAATAAATATGAAAGGAATTAAAATGCTTAGTAAAATTTTTAAGAGAATGTTTATTTTTGTAGCACTATGTACCTTTAGTTTTAATTTGCATGCAGCAGATTGGACAATGGCTTCAGGCTACCCCAAAAGTAACTTCCTTACTCAAAACATTATTAAATTCATAGATGAAGTTAAGTCAACAACTTCAGTTAATATAAATTTAAACCCTAATGATACTCTAATTAAATTAGATGCTATTAAGACTTCACTTCAAAGAGGACAAATTCCAATTGGAGAAATTAGGTTAGGTATTTATGGTAATGAAGATCCAATGTACATTTTAGCTGGATTACCTTTTATTGCACCAGATTATTCTAGTGCATGGTTATTAAAAGATGTTCAAATGGATTACCTTCAAGATAAATTTGCTAAAAAAGGTTTAATGATACTTTATACATCGCCATGGCCAGGACAAGGCTTTTACACAAAGTTCCCTGTAAATAGTGTAGCAGATTTTAAGGGAAAAAAGTTAAGAATTTATTCAACTGCAACTCAACAAATGGGTTCAATGTTAGGTTTTAATGCTACAATCCTTCCATTCGCAGAAATTCCACAAGCTTTTTCTACAGGCTTAATTGAAGCTCTATTTACAAGCCCGCAAACTGGTATAGACATTCAAGCTTGGGATAATACAAAGCATTTTACCTATGCAGGTGCTATTTTCAGTAAAAATGCAGTAGTTGTAAATAAAAAAGCTTTCGAAGCATTGTCAAAGGATGACCAAAGTAACATGCTTGCAGCCGCAAAAAGAGCAGAACTTAGAGGTTGGGAAATGAGCGCAGAAACAACCAAGAAGCAAATTGAAACTCTAGAAAAAAACGGTATGTCTGCTAAAAATGCACCAGATGAGGTTATTAGTACCATGAAAACTATTGGTCTCGAAATGATGAAAAATTGGAGAGCAGAAGCTAGTCCTGAAGCAAATGCAGTTTTAGACCGCTACTTATCTATGCGTTAAAAAAAATTGAGAGATAGCCATGAGAAATAAACTAAATAAATTATATTTATACAGTGGTTATCTCTCTGCCTTTTTTATGGTGCTTATTGCTTTAACAATTATAGCCCAAATATTTGGTAGATTTGTAAATATAACAATAGATTCTACTGAAACAGCTGGTTTTAGTTTGGCTGCACTAACCTTTTTTGGTCTCTCTTATACATTTCACAATGGTGAACATATTAGAGTTACTCTTTTTACTAGGCTTTTAGGTAAGAAAGTCCGAAGATATCAAGAGCTTTTTTCACTATCATTTTGTATAATTATCATAGCTTATTTGACTTATTGGAGTTGGGATTTCGTTTATTTTTCATTTATATTTGATGATATAAGTCCAGGTTTATTGGCTATACCATTTTGGATCCCAAGAATAAGCATGTCAATCGGTGTTACCATTTTTTTAGTGGCTCTTATAGATGATTTTGTCACAGTCCTCAAAAATGAACCACCTTCATACGTAAAAAACGCTAACCCTATTTTAAAAGATAACACTTAGAGTAAAAAAATGGCTACAGGTTTATCACTAATATTATTTATTTTTTTATTAATTCTTTTGTCCTTGGGAATATGGGTTGCACCTGCACTTATAACTTTAGGTTATATTTTGTTAGAGTTTTTTACACCTGCACCTGTAGGTTCACTTTTAGCAAGTACTTTATGGGATGCTAGTTGGAATTGGGCCTTAACAGCATTACCTCTGTTTATTTGGATGGGAGAAATTCTTTTTAGGACCAGGTTGTCTTCTGAAATGTTCAAGGGACTTGCTCCAATGCTATCAAATTTACCTGGTGGTTTGCTTCATGTTAATGTCGTTGGATGTGGGATTATGGCAGCGGTTGCAGGTTCGAGTGCAGTTACATGCGCTACTATTGGTAGAATGAGTATACCAGAGCTTAAGAAAAGAAATTATGACGAGACACTCAGTATAGGTTCTTTAGCAGGTTCAGGCACTTTGGGCCTGCTTATTCCTCCGTCCATTATGTTGATTGTTTATGGTGTTTTAGCTCAAGTATCAATCTCAAGATTATTTATAGCAGGGGTGTTACCAGGTATTATGATAATTATTATCTTTATGACTTACATAATTATCAGATCCAAATTAAATCCTGCTTTAGCTCCAAAACAAAAAGTAAGCTATACTCTCTGGGAAAAAATAAAAGCTGCTAGAAACCTTCTACCTGTAGTAGCTCTAATTTTCTTTGTATTAGGTTCTATTTATGGCGGGTATGCGACCCCAACCGAAGCTGCCACTATTGGTGTTATAGGGGCATTGTTATTGGCATGGTCTTCGAAGACGCTCAATATGAAAAGTTTTATAGATAGTTTAATGGGTGCAGTGAAAACATCTTGTATGATTAATTTTATTATAGTAGGTGCCGCTTTTTTATCAGTTGCAATGGGCTATACTGGAATACCAAAGCAATTAGGACAATTAGTTAGTGATTTTGAATTATCTCAATTATCTCTATTAGCTATTTTAACTTTGTTATATATTTTTCTAGGGTGTTTTCTTGAGGGTACCTCTATGATGGTATTAACCGCTTCTGTTGTTTTACCAATGGTTCAGACAGCTGGTATAGACCTTATATGGTTTGGTATTTTTACAGTGATAGTGGTTGAAATGGCACAAATCACACCTCCTGTAGGTTTTAATTTATTTGTTCTTCAAGGTATGACTGGTAGAGACATATTAAAAGTTACAAAAGCAGCATTACCGTTCTTTTTTCTTATGCTATTAAGCATTATTATACTAATTATATTTCCTCAAATAGTTACTGCACCTGTAAACTTTATGATTCAATAATATTTAAATAAGGATGATTACTAATGAGATTGGCTATTGATATAGGTGGTACATTTACAGATATTGTTTTAGAAAACAAAAATGATCTTATTACTAAAAAAGTACTCACATCTATTTCTCAACCGGAGCAAGCTGTTATAGCAGGTATCACAGAGCTTTTAGAAGAAAACAAAATCATGTCTTCTGAAATTAAAATGATTATACATGGCACGACTTTAGCAACGAATGCAGTCATTGAAAGAAAAGGTGCAAAAACCTGTTTTATCACCACAGAAGGTTTTCGAGATGTTTTAGACATTGGTTATGAAAGCAGATTTGATCAATATGATATCTTGATCGAAAAAACAATGTCATTAGTACCTAGAAAACATAGATATGTAGTTGAGGAAAGAACTGATGTAAATGGCTCTATAATAAAACCTATAAATACTGATGTATTCGAGGACCTTGTTGATAAAATTAAGGGTGAAAATTTTCAAAGTGTAGGTATTGGTTTCTTGCACTCTTATGCAAATCCAAAAAATGAAAATATTTTAAAAGATTTTTTAATAGAGAAATTGCCTGGCGTAGAAGTAAGTATTTCTTCAGATGTTTGCCCCGAAATAAGAGAATATGAACGATTTACTACTACTGTAGTAAATGCATATATAAAACCCTTGATGGCAAATTATTTAAAAAAATTAGATAGCGAATTAAAAGGAAAAGGTTTTAATTGTTCCTTATTATTAATGACCTCCGGTGGTACTTTAACTAATATTGAAAGTGCATGTAATAACCCTGTTAGACTAGTTGAGTCAGGTCCTGCTGGTGGAGCCATACTTGCCACATCCATTGCAGACGATCTGAACCTAAACAAGGTTATCTCTTTTGATATGGGTGGAACAACTGCCAAGATAACTATTATAGAAAATAAAAAAGCAATTAAAGCTAGAGAGTTTGAGGTGGATAGGAAAGCAAGATTCAAAAAGGGAAGTGGACTTCCTTTAAGAATTCCTGTCATAGAAATGGTTGAAATTGGAGCAGGTGGAGGATCTATAGCAAGAGTTAATAAGTTAGAACAAATAATTACGGGACCAGATAGTGCGGGATCTTTCCCTGGTCCTGCATGTTATAATAATGGGGGTGTTAAACCTACAATTACTGATGCTGATCTAGTTATTGGAAAAATTAATCCAAATAATTTTGCGGGTGGAAAAATTAAACTTTCTAAAGACTTAGCTACTAAAGCAATAAAAAAAGACATATGTGATTTTATAAAACTTGATACTGAAACTGCGGCATTAGCTATTTCTGAAATTGTTGATGAAACTATGTCAAATGCTGCACGGGTACATACAGTTGAACAAGGACATGAAACTTCAAATAGAACTCTAATTGCATTTGGAGGTGCAGCCCCATTACATATTGCTAGGGTAGCAGAAAAACTAAGGGTAAATACTATTATTATTCCAACTAATGCAAGTGTAGGGTCTGCTGTTGGTTTTTTGAAAGCGCCAGTAGGTTATGAAGTTGTAAAGAGCCTTAGAATGCTTTTGAACTTGTTTCAGGCAAAAAAAGTAAATGAACTACTAAAAAACATGAGAGATGAAGCGGAAGCAATAATTCAAAACAATTCAAAATCAGTATCATTTGTAGAAGAGAGATTTGCATTTATGAGATATGCTGGGCAAGGTCACGAAATCAAAGTTCCGATTGATAACTCAGTTTTGTCTGATAAACACTTAATCAAAATTAAGTTAGCTTTCGAAGAACAATATAAAAAGTTATATTCAAGAATTTTGCCTAATGCAGATATAGAAATATTAACTTGGTCTTTATCTTTATCTATTGCAAATGAAAATAAAAATACTTTTGAAGAACTGGATACTTTTAAAAGAATTAAACCAAAAGATTTGGTTGATTTTGTTGATTATGAAAGTAATAAAAAAGTTAAGACGCCATATTTTGAACGAACTGATTTAAATCCTGGCGATTTAATTGAAGGTCAATGCATAATATCAGAAGATCAAACAACAGTAATAGTATCCAAAAATTTTAATACAAAAGTTTTGTCTAATAATTTTTTACAAATGGAATATATAAATCATGACTAAAACTATTTTAACTGAAGAGAAGAAGAATATTCAAAATCAGGTTATGTGGAACCGATTGCTATCTGTGGTAGAAGAGCAAGGTCAGACTTTAATAAGAACAGCTTTTAGCCCAATAGTTCGTGAATGTGGGGATATTTCTGCAGGTGTTTTTGATCTGGAGGGAAGGATGATGGCACAAGCTGTCACAGGAACTCCTGGACATGTAAACTCAATGGCAGAATCTGTTAAGCACTTCATCAACCACTTCCCTCTCAAGTCCATGAATGAAGGTGATATTTTTATTACAAATGATCCCTGGATGGGAACTGGTCATCTTAATGATTTTGTAATTACTACTCCTTGCTTCAAAAATAATAAAATTGTGGGGTTGTTTTCTTGCACTTCACATTTGACAGATATTGGAGGTTTAGGTGTTGGCCCTGATGCAACTGATATTCATATGGAAGGTCTTTACATACCAATGTTACAGTTAGCTAAAAAGGGCGTGATGGATCAAACGCTATTAAAGTTAATTAGTCAAAACACTAGGCAGCCTGTCGAAACTGAAGGTGATGTCTATTCTTTAGCTGCCTGCAACGATATAGGTTGCAAAAGATTAGTTGAAATGATGGATGAATTCAAAATTTCGGATTTAAAGGATTTATCTGATTTTATTTTTAATAAATCTTTGCAAGCTGTTGAAAATGAAATTAATAAAATTCCAAATGGTGTATACAAAAACTCTATGATGATAGATGGTTTCGAAAAAGATATTAGTCTTGAAGCAAAGTTAGTTGTTAACGACAAATCAATTACAGTAGATTTTGCAGGAACGTCAGAAAAATCTAAATTTGGGATTAATGTTCCATTGTCTTATACTAAAGCTTACACTTGCTTTGGTTTGAGTTGTCTTGTTAGTGCTGAGATACCTAATAACGCAGGCTCATTACAGCCATTTCAAATTGATGCCCCTTTAGGTTCAATTTTAAATGCTCCATACCCTGCTGCCGTGTGTGCCAGACATATTATTGGTCAAATGCTTCCTGATGTCGTTTTTGGATGCTTGGAAAAAGCCTTGCCTGATAAAGTTCCTGCTGAAGGAGCATCCTGTTTGTGGAATATAACATTTAGAGGAAAAACTGACAGGGGAGCTAACAATAATTCATTGTTTGCAGTTACAGCTGTTGTTAATGGTGGTACAGGAGCAAGACCTATAAAAGATGGATTGTCTGCTACAGCTTATCCTTCAGGTGTAAAGGGAACTCCAGTTGAAATTAATGAGGCGGTGGCTCCATTATTGTTTCTTAAAAAAGAGTATAGACCAGGAAGCGGAGGGAAAGGTAAGTATAACGGTGGTCTAGGTCAGGTTATAGAAATAAAATCTGCTATAAATGAAGACATGGATCTTTTAGCATCTTTTGATAGGATTAAGTATCCTGCTAGAGGTAGATCAGGTGGAGAAAATGGTAAGGCTGGAAGAGTTTCAATAAAAGGCCAAAGACAGTTAAATGGAAAGGGAACTCAGGTAATAAAGGCTGGTGAGGTGCTTGAAATTTTTACTCCTGGAGGAGCTGGTATTGGAAAGTATTCTGAAAGAGATGAGGCGCTTATAAATAAAGATAAAGAAAATCAACTAAATTAATTTTATATTGGTATCCCTAAATTTCGAATAGGTTTTTTTTCAAATTTTTTAATTCTAAGATCCAATTTTGCTAAATTTTGAATTAATGTTGTAGCTGCACCTACGCCTTCTATGAAAGGTAAACTAAATTTATCAGAAAGTTTTTTGGTAAGATCAAATATTCCAGCGCTTGTTAAAATAATTGCTTCTGGACTATCTTCCAAAATTGTTCTTTCAATTTCGTTTTCTAATTTTTTAATATTAGCCTTTGACATTGTTTCCATATCAAGAATTGGTACTTCTATAGATTTTAGTGAAACACATTTATGGTCCATGTCATATTTAATAAGGTTGTTTTTTATTGCTTCATGCGTTTGAGATATATTCGTTATTACCGAAAATTTATTTGCAATGATATTAGCAATATAAAAAGATGCTTCTCCGATTCCAATTATTGGCTTAGATATAATTTTTCTAATGGTTTCAACTCCAATATCTTCAAATGAAGCTACTATAAAGGCGTCTGAACTATTATTTTTTTCAACCTGTTTGATTAGGTTTGAAATATTTACTGTTTCATAATGATGACTAAAATAATCATCAATTAAATCATCTTCATTTATAAAAATTCTAGAGCCTTCCTCGATTACTTTCATAGCGGTTTTTTTAAGCTTTTCGTTAGAATTTTTACTTGTATAGGGATTTAAAATGCAAATTTCTAATTTCAAAACAAATTACTCTATTTGTTTAAAATATCAGGTTTGTCAAAAATTTTTATGGGTGGTAAATCTTTTGTATACTTTTTAACTTCTACCAAAGTTGAGTGAGCGGACGGCCCTTGCGCAAGTGATGAAGTACCAACATCTTTAGTTAAAACATTTGGATTACCGTGAACGCAAAAATTATCTTCTAGTGGATCATACCATGCACCAACAGGAAGAAAAACTACCCCTTGCATTACTTCTTTAGAAATAATTGCACCAGCGAGACATTTACCTCTTTTGTTGAAAACCTCAACGATGTCACCTTCCACGATCCCCCTTGCAATTGCATCTTCTGGATTAATTTTAATAGGTTCTCTTCCTAAAATTTTTTGTTTTTGGCTTTCAGAACCATTATCGAGTTGACTATGCAATCTATTATGTGGTTGCCCAGAAATAAGTTGAAGTGGAAAATTTTTGGTTAAGCTGGCACCTAACCATTCTTCTTGTTCTAACCATATTGGGTGACCTGGGCAGTCTTTGTAATTAAAGCTTGATACCGTTTCAGAAAATATTTCTATTTTACCTGAGGGAGTAGGTAGAGGTTTCTTGATAGGGTCTTTCCTGAACTCTTCTAACAAAATAGTTTGTTTTTTGGGAGTAAGAACATTTTGAAATCCGTTTTTCCAAAACCTATCAAAATCAGGCAATGAAAAATTAGCTTTTTGTGCACTTGATCTTGCTTCATCCCATAAATATCTAAGCCATTCATTTTCATCACGATTTTCTGTAAATTTAGTTAAAAAATTTAGCTTTTCAGCTAGAGCAGAAAAGATTTCATAATCCGATTTGGATTCTCCAATTGGCTCTATACTTTTATGCATTGGAGATATAGTTTGATCCCAATGTCTAATTCCAATATCGTTTCTTTCTAGAGACGTATTTGCTGGCAGAACGATGTCAGCATGTCTTGCAAGACTATTCCACCAAATTTCATTAACAATAATGCTATCTGGTTGTTTGAAGGCTTTTACAAGCTTCTTGAGATCCATTTGGTGGTGGAACGGGTTACCACCGGCCCAATAAACTAATTTAATATCTGGATATTTAAAATCTGTTCCATTATATGAAAATTTTTCTCCAGGATGTAAAAGCATATCTGAAATTCTAGCAACTGGAATAAATTCATTTACAGGATTTTTGAACTGATTTAATGCTGGCCATTTATGATGTTGAACAGGGTTGCCTATCCCATTTTCAGCACTATATCCAAGTCCAAATCCGCCTCCTGGAAGACCAATTTGTCCAAGCATACAAGCTAAAACGGTAATCATCCAATGTGGTTGTTCTCCATACTGTTGTCTTTGAAGAGCCCATGCACCAGTTATCATGGTCCTGTTTGAAGACATTTTTTTTGCTAAATTATAAATTGTATCGCTAGGAATTCCTGTAATTTTAGAAGCCCAATAGGGAGTCTTAGCCCTCCCATCTGAAATACCTTTTAGATATTTTATAAATTCGTCATATCCACTACAATATTTATTTAGAAAATCTTTATCCGCTAAACTTTCAGTTTCGAGTATAAATGCTATCCCAAGCATTAATGCTGTGTCTGTACCAGGTCTGATTTTAACCCATTCTGCGTTACTGATTAAATCAGCTTCCATCTCCATAGGGCTAATATTAATAAATTCTATTCCCTTTTTTTCACAACTTTGGATAAATTCTTTTGTTGTATGTTTTCCTACACCTCCTGATGTAACCTGTGAATTTTTGAGTGGTAGTCCGCCAAACATTACAACAAGTTCAGAATTATCCTTAATATTATTCCAATCAGTATGGGTGTCTAAGAATTCTCTATATGAAATACCAATAACGTGAGGCATAATTGTTTCGCTTGCTGCATAGGAATATGTGTTTATAGATTTAGTATACCCTCCAAAACAATTAAAAAACCTATGGAGTTGGCTTTGTGCGTGATGAAATCTACCAGCTGACGCCCAACCATAGGATCCGGCAAAAAAGGCTTTATTTTTATGTTTCTTTTTTACCCTGGTTAACTCAAAAGCAACTATTTCATTTGCCTCATCCCAAGAAACGGGAACAAAAGAATCTGAACCTCTTTTGCTTCTTAACCTAGTTCCAGTTAATGACATCTTAGGATTGGATAATTCTTTACGTATTTCCCTTAGATAACCTTTTCTAATATGAGGAACCCTTATTCGTAATTTATCGTCAATACTATCAAGTAATCCTTTAGCGATGGTTGAAGGATCATTGTCTTTTTCGTAAGGATGAAGGGCAATTAGTTTTTCATCTTCGGTTTCAGAGTAATAACTTCCCCAATGAAAGGAGGTGGGTCTTTTAATCTTTTTTGGCATTCTTACTCCGTTTAACAATAAGCTAGGTATAAAAACTTTTATCTTAAATTACATTTTTATCAAGAAACTTAGCCAGGTGAATAGCTTCTTTGTTTAAGCCATCTTTAATTTGGCATCTACAAGATGTTCCGTCAGCAATTATTTTGGTATTTGAGTTATTTTTTTTTATGGCAGGGAAAAGTTTATCATTGGCCATTTTCATCGAAATATCATAAGTACTTTTGTCATAACCAAATGCACCTGCCATACCACAACAACTCGTTTCAATTGTTTCAAAAGTTAAATCTGGAACTTGTTTTAAAATTTGTTCTATGGGTTTAACAACATCAAAAGCTTTTTGATGACAGTGTCCATGAAGTAAAATATTTCCATTAAATTTTTTGAAATTTAATTTTTTTAAATCTTTAACTAATAATTCTTCAAAAGTATAAGAGTTATTTTTTAATAATTGAGCATGGTTTGTTTGGATTAAAGATGGTAATTCGTCTCTAAAAGATAAAATACAAGAGGGTTCCAATCCAACCACTGAAATTCCATTTTCTAGGTATGGATAAAAAGTTGCTAATATATTTTCAGCCTCAATTTTAGCTTCCTCAACTAAACCATTGCTTAAAAATGTCCTTCCACAGCAAAGTTGTTTATTTTTTTTTGTTGTTTTGGGAATAAAAGGGAAGTATCCGGTTGATTTTAAAACATTTATTGCAGATCTAACGTTTTCTGGTTCATAATATCTATTAAAAGTATCTACAAATAAAATAACTGGTGTTTTATCACTATTTTTGTCTATTGAGTCAGGTAGTTCGGAATTTTTAAAATAATCTTTTCGCCATTTTGGTAACTCTCTTTTTGCAGTAAAACCAAAAAGAATTTCACTAATTTTTGCTAAACCAGGTATTTTGTCTCTGAGATTTAAAATCATAGAAAATTTTGATGCTAATGGAGCATATCTAGGCAAATAAGAAACAAGTCTACTATTGATATCTAGACCATATTTATTTGTTTTTAAATGAGAATATTCAATTTTCATTTTAGCCATATCAACCCCGGTTGGACACTCTCTTTTGCAGGCTTTGCATGAAACACAAAGTTTCATGGTCTCAGCCATATCTTTTCCAAACATGGCTTCTTTTCCAAGTTGCCCTGAAATAGCTAATCTAAGAGTGTTTGCTCTTCCTCTAGTAGAATCTTTTTCATCCCTGGTCGCTCTAAAAGATGGACACATAACCCCTCCATCTAATTTTCTGCAAGCTCCATTATTATTACACATTTCAATTGCACCTTGTAATCCTCCAGATTGTCCAGTCCAAGAAGACCAATCCAATATAGTATGTATATTTTCAGAGTTATAGGACGGGGCATATCTAAAATGCTCTCTTGAGTCCATTTTAGGTGCGTCGATTATCTTTCCAGGGTTAAAGATACCGCTTGGATCAAATGAATTTTTAATAGATTTAAAAAGGTCAATCATTTTACTTCCAAACATGACCTCGTTAAATTCAGAGCGTACTATTCCATCTCCATGTTCACCTGAATAAGACCCTTTGAATTTTTTAACTAGAGAGCTTGTTTCATTAGCAATATTTCGCATTTTAACCACATCATCTTCTTTTTTCATATTGAGAACTGGTCTTACATGAAGGCATCCAACTGAGGCATGTGCATACCAGGTTCCTTGAGTATCATATTTTTCAAAAATTTTATTCAAGCTATCCGTATACTCAGCCAAATCTTTAAGCTCAACAGCACAGTCTTCTATAAAAGAAACTGGTTTAGCATCTTGTTTCATTGACATCATTATGTTAAGACCAGACTTTCTCATTTCACTTACTTTGGATTGCAGTTGATTGTCTATAACATCAACAACGCCTCCAACTTTCTTGCTGCCACTCCAAGAATAACCAAGATCTTTCATTAGTTGATTGAGTTTTTTTATTCTTTGATGATTTTCTTCCATATCTTCTTCGGCAAATTCGACTAATAAAAGAGACGCTGGATTCCCTTTAACAACAGCCTCAACTGTAGGTTTAAAAATATCAATCTGTCTGGCAAGCTTTATCATTGTGTCATCTACCAGCTCTACGGCCACAGGATCCAAGGGGACAATGTGTTGCGCTGCATCCATAGCTTCGTAAAAAGAAGGGAAATGACAAATGCCCATTATTTTTTTTGATGGAAGAGGTGACAGTTTTAATTTAATTTGTGATGAGTAAGCTAAAGTTCCTTCAGAACCCACTAATAAATGTGATAAATTTATTCCATCCCCTTTTTTACCATTTGGTCTTTTAGCCATTGCATCTGGAAGTAAAGCATCTATGTTGTAACCACCAACACGCCTTAAAACCTTTGGAAATCTTGACACTATTTCCTTTTCATTATCACTTGCGAGTTTTATTAGTTTTGAAATAGTTTTTGGTGCAAATTCTTTTGATAACAAAAGTTTATTTATGTCTAATTTCCCAAAATTATATAAAGAACCATCGTATAATATAGCTTCAATCTCTAATACGTTGTCTCTCATCATGCCATATCTTATAGATCTACCACCACAGCTATTATTTCCAGCCATTCCTCCAATAGTTGCTCTACTTGAAGTTGAAACGTCTACTGGAAACCACAGACCATAGGGTTTTAAAAATCTATTTAGCTCATCAAGAACGATGCCTGGTTCTACGATGCAAGTCATATTATCTTTATCAAAATCCAGAATTTTATTAAGATACTTTGAATTATCTATGACGATTGCTTTATTTACAGTTTGTCCGCATTGTGATGTTCCACCGCCTCTAGCAAGTAATGGAATATTATTTTCTCTGGAATGATTAACTATTTCTATTAAGTCAGTTTTTGTCCTCGGTATTAAAACACCATATGGCATCATCTGATAAATAGAAGCATCAGTTGCATATCTACCACGAGTAAAAATATCACTGTAGACTTCAGCAGAAGTTTTATTTTTTAAAGCATCTAGTGTCTGATTTAAATTGCCGTCTGGCATTATAAAAACCTTTTATAGTTAAAAGAAATTCTATATGGAATGTTTTTGATTATAAGTGTATACATTATCTATGTTAAATCACAATTTTTTCATTGAAAGACAAGTCTAAATCCAAGGAATTTTTAATATGGTTAATAAATACATGCCAGGCAAACATTTTTTACAATTACCTGGACCTTCAAATGTTCCTGATAGAATTTTAAGGGCCATGGATTATCCAACTATCGATC
>Ga0255775_1001965_pt1 | contig 18297 bp, 18 predicted proteins | sample 011ome_26_FD_179973 | JGI IMG/M metagenome (GOLD analysis project Ga0255775, IMG submission 179973) | Coastal salt marsh microbial communities from the Groves Creek Marsh, Skidaway Island, Georgia - 011511BT metaG (version 2) | ecosystem: Environmental > Aquatic > Marine > Intertidal zone > Salt...
AAATAAGCTGCTTAATTACTTTTATGAAAGCCAGCATGGTGTGCATGGAAGATTGCACCCCAAGCGGACAGAGCATCTCTGGCATCTTGCTTGGCATTGCCTAAACATAGAACGCTGGTTATTTCGACTTGCTCCATAACTTCAGCTGCAATTGGCTAGTTATCCCGCTCTCACATTTTTTCCGAAAAAGGTTTGATAGCTGAAATTTATCTTGCCAACAAATTATTTCAGTTTCTTTATCGGTCATTCTGATTAAGTTATTGATCTATTCTATTAGCTTTAATGCGCTCTCTATCACACTGACAGCTCAACAAACAGTTTGCCATATGCGTTTATTCGACATTTTTATTTTGAATGTCTGATAAAGGGCGAGTGAGATAATGCACTTTCTTTTAAAACGCCATCATTTGAAAAATCGGTATCTTTGTTGAATTTTAATGGTTCAGCTAGCTGGCAATTTTGAATGAAACTTAATTGATTTTGCAATTCAGATTTGAGGTTTTTTTCAATTGCAATTTTTTTATTGTCTGTGTGATAGCTATGAACAGAATTTATAATTTTGTGGGGTAGCACATCCATACCAAGGTATTTCAATGTGTAGGCCATCGGCCATAACAGCATTTCAATATCTGCTTCTTTACCATTGAAAGAGCTTTCTTGTTTTGATGCACCCATAGTAACGCAAAATTGTGCTCTCTTGTTTTTTAGTTTGCCCTTATCGAAGCGGTAAGTTGTATCATGTGCAGCACCATTTACAAAAACTCTTTCCATCCATCCCTTTAGTGCTGCGGGCGGGCTGAACCACCATATAGGGAAATGAAATATTATCAGTTCACAGCGGTTGATTTTCTCCAACTCAGTCAAGACTTCTTTCGGCAAGCTATTATTTTGTGAATGGAACTCTTGTGTTCTAAGCACGTCAAACTGGTTTTTTGGGTATGTAAAGTCGTAATGAGCCGCTTTTTCTATTGGATCAAATTTCATTTCATAAAGGTCTGACACTAATACTTCATGTTCCAGATTTCTCGCTCCATGAATGCTTTCTTTTGCCCATTGTTGAGTGAAAGAATTTTTATCTGGGTGAGCGATCACAACCAAAACAGCCATTTGAGTTCCTATTTTTTTATTATGCTGAACTTTAGGTACGTAATAATCGTAATAAAATTCTCTATATCCATGAACGTCTTTATGCTCACTGGTCCGCTTTATTAGTTGGGTGCTATGTTATGAGTGGCTTACATATGCCTCGTGACACCCCCGTCGCTGCGAATACTTTGACCGGTGATGTAAGTGCTATCATCGCTTAGTAAGAACGCAGCTGCTCTAGCTTGTTCTTCTGCACTGGCGAGGCGCTTGAAGGTAGACATGTCTGCGAACTTTTGAGGTAGGTCTAGACTGTCGGTAAACCCAGGCAGAAGACAATTCATTCTTATGTTATTTGACCCGTAGCGATCCGAATAAAGTTTTGTAAACGATGAAACTCCGACGCGGTACACACTTGAAGTTGGGAAAGTCAGGCTCGGTTCAAAAGCTGAAAATGTTGTTATGTTTACTATAGAACCACCACCTTGGTCTTTCATAATCGGTGTGACTAATTTTGACATTCTGATCACCGGTAACAAAACCATTTCATTGGCTTTGATCCAATCTTCGTCAGCAATATCAAGCAAATCTCCTTTTGGAGGGCCTCCAACATGAATTAATAGGCTATCAATACGTCCATACTTTTCCATGGTGGCATCGAACAATGCCTGCGTATCTGCGGCATTTTCCGCTTTACCCCTCACAGCTATACCGTCCAGTTCGTTCGCAAGCTTTTCGCAATTTTCTGACGGGGACATCAAAGCTAGTCTGTAGCGCCGCTTATTCATCTCTCTAGCAACAGCTGCACCCATACCTTTGCCACCGCCTACGATAACACAAACCTTTTCTTTCATGCCTACTCCATAATTTTGTTATTATTTATTGTTGTGCTACTTTCGTAGCAAACAAGCTGATCTCAATAAACGCTTTTGTGGTGAGTGGGTGATAATGTGAGGTGGGGTGGGGATACTTGGTGGAAAGTGTGGAACATGTGGAGGGTTTTTAAGAGTAGGTAGGTTTTGTTGTATTAGTACTACTCGAGTTTTAATATGGCATTATCTGAAGACTAGAGCTGAGAGGTGACGTGATGACTGATAGTGAAAACCCTTTTGTTTTGTTAGCTAGAATTACAGTTAAAGAAGGAATGGTTGACGAGTACTTGGAAATTGCTGAATCGGCTGACAAAGCGGTAGAAGAAACGGAAGAGGGTATGTTGTTTCATAACTTTGATCGCGACCCCGATGATCAGCATAAATTTGTCTGGACAGAAGTTTATCGTAAAAGCAGCGACTTTCTTTTTCATGCGGATAATCCACCTGTTCAAGATTACGTAGAAAAGCACGCGGAGCTGGCAACGCATTTCTCCATTGAAATTTACGGTAATGTTTCTGATGAGGTTATTGAAAAAATCAACTCATTAGGAATCCCTCTAAAACATTTTGCGACGACATCTGTTGGATACGTTAGGTCCGAGCGATTTGCGTGACGATAAGGCCCCTATTCATTTTTAATCTTCCATACCCTCCAATGTTCCATGGCACTAGAGAAATGGAAGGTCTGGAGCACGTGGAAGGTTGTGAAGGTAAGGAAGGTCAGTTGCATTAGGACTCCACATATTTCTGCATCGCGTTATTTTGGTGCAAACTAGTGGAGATAAATATGGCTGGAATGATCAACTGTATGCGCTTCCAACCTAAAGAAGGTCAGGAAGAGGCGCTTTGGAAAGCCTTCGCAGAATATACCAGAGATTATCCTTTTGATGATATTATGCATCAAATTATTGATTTAGGCACAGGTGAATACGCTCTGATAGGCGTGCATCATAGCGTTGAAAGTTTCATTGAAATTATGAATAGAGACAATCGTGTAAGCGACATGATGAGGCTATATGTTGAGCCTTATGAAGACGGAGAAAGTTTCCATTCATTTTCAGGGCCGGTCGTAAATTATAATGATTACCTTTAACCCCATGCGCACATTCCTAATAGCACTTCTGACGACACTCGAGACGCAGGCTGGCTCTGACACAAAGAAGTATGGAAAATCCGGCCTGGTTAGTAAAATGTTTCTATATCGGAGCTAACATGAGGCAAATTACTCTAGTTTTGTTAATAACGCTTGCCAGCTCAGCTCTTGCTGACGAATGGCTTTTAGAGACGAGCGATGCTGAAATTCTCGGACAAGGCAAAATAAGGTTTTGTCAGATTAAATTACCTTGCCTCAAGGAGGCCTGACAATTAGCTACCCAGCTATGCCCAATCAAGTTTCATTCCGCTACTTCAAAACCAGTCCAGAGATCATCCAACTTGCGGTGATGCTGTATGTGAGATTTCCACTCTCATTGAGAAATGTGGAAGACCTGCTTCATGAGCGTGGAGTAGATGTAAGCTATGAATCTGTCCGCTACTGGTGGCACCGGTTTGGCTCTAAGTTCGCAAGCGAAATTAAAAAGCGAAGAGCAGGGGGCCTGCAGTCGAGCAACTGGAAGTGGCACCTTGATGAAGTCTTCGTGAAGATAAATGGAGAAAGACATTACCTCTGGCGTGCAGTCGATCATGAGGGCGAGGTGCTAGAAAGCTACGTCACCAAAAAGAGGGATAGGAACGCAGCGCTAAAGTTTATGAAAAAAGCTATGCGTCGGTATGGATCGCCCAATGAGATCGTCACAGATAGGCTACGATCCTACAGTGCAGCAGCAAAAGAGCTGGGCTGTGCAGATAGGCAAGTTACACAGCGGTGGGCAAATAACAGAGCGGAGAATTCACACTTACCCTTTCGACGACGAGAACGTGCGATGCTGCGGTTCAGGCGTATGCACAGCCTTCAAAAGTTCGCCTCAATCCACGCCTCGTTTCACAATCACTTCAATTCACAAAGGTCACTCTCAAAACGTAGTACTTTTAAGCTAAACCGCGATGCTGCTCTTACAGAGTGGCGCTCTCTTATCGCCTCATAGAATTCACGCTCTTCATGCTTCTGATGCTTGAGCCGATTTGTCTGACAGCACCGTCTGAGAGAGCCTTTGGTATTAAAAGCTTGGTTGAATCTGAATTAAATCAGCCCAATTTCCGATAGGTATGTTTGGAGTCTATCAAAGAAATCTATAACTTCTAACCGGTTTCTTGCCGCTGCGGTGGTCCAAAATCCAATGTTTCGGGTCGGGAGGTCAACATCCAGATCAACCGGCGCAATCCGGAAACGTTTTTGGTGAGTGCCGAGCATTCGGAAAGGTAACATGCTGCAGGCTCTCGTTTTTTCAAGCATCCGGAATGTCATGGTGACTTCACCAGTGTTTTCAATCAAGGGTGTGACTTCCGACAATCCAAGCCAGTCCAATGTCTCACGATTAAGATCAAACAACCCCGAGATTTCGCCCACCGTGACCCATTGATAGCTAGCCAGCATTTTCGGTGGAACCGCAGATTTCCCAGCTAAAGGGTCATCTTTTCCAACAAATATGGCTAGTTTGTCACTGAACAGTTTTTCACGGTGGAGTTCATCTTCCGGCATGTTCAGATCATAGGGTGCAATCGCAATATCAAGCTGGTCTTCTTTTAAACGCAGCGTCAAACGAGAGGCGACGTCGCAGTGAATCTTCAAGCTATAACTGGGCGGTGTTTTGATAGTACTGGAGAAAAAATCACCCATGATGGTTGCGGCGATCATCGGCCCGACACCCACCCGTATTTCGCCGGTCAGCCCGTGCATGAATTCCTGAATTGCATTTCGTGCCCGATCAGAGCGGCGCAGGATGGCGCGGCCTTCCTCCGCCAACCGCTCACCGATTTCGGTTGGAGCGACGCCGTATCGCCCCCGAACCAGCACTGCACCACCTACGCGGTCCTCAATGACTTTAATCGAACGCGACAAGGTAGGCTGGGTTACGTTCAGCTTTTGGGCGGCTTTAGTCACCGATCCAAGCTCGACGATTACAGCGAGTTGGGTAAGGAATTTAGGATCCATGAGGTATAGATAAAGTAAATATCCAGGGTGTAAATCAGAATTTTACAGCATGGCTAAAATTATCCAATATGTTAGCACGATAGGAGATCCAAGATTGAATACTGAAGAACAATCACTGAAAATCACTTTGCTTGGAACGGGGATTCCAAACCCAGACATAAATGCCTTCGGCACATCGACCCTGATCGAAGCCGGGGATAAGCGTGTTTTAATTGATTGTGGCCGCGGTACTGTCGTGAGGATGGCACAGGCAGGATTTCCGATCGGATATATAGATACCGTGATTTTATCTCATCACCACTCAGACCATTATTCTGGACTGCTTGACCTGGTGATGACAGGTACAATTCAGCAACCCTTTTCAAACCGGGGCGCACCTCTTCAGCTTTTTGGCCCGCCTGGGGTCGAAGACATCGCTGCTGGTCTCTGGCGCGCCACCAAACCAGATCGTGACATTCGGGTGTCGGACAAAGAAATCGACCCGGAGCACATGCGGATTATCCCGCATGTTTACGAACAGGGAACGGTTTATGACAAGGGCGGTCTAAAGATCACAGCGATTGAGGTCGATCATGGGGAATTCATCCGTTCGGCCTATGCCTTCCGCGTGGAATATTGTGGTCATGTCTTCGTGCATAGTCATGATACACGCTACAATGAGAACCTGATCGCTAACGCGCAGGACGCTGATGTCTTCGTTCACGAGGTGGCCGCTGCATCGCCTGAATCGCTCGCGAATTATCCGGGTGTCAGAACCGCCATCAACCACCATTCGACACCACAAGATGTCGGCCGGGTCTTTGCCCAGACCAAGCCCAAACTCGCCATGCTGACTCACCTTGTGCTTTTGCCGCCGGATCCGATGCCTATCGGTGCGGTGATGGCTGAGTTGGCAGAAGAATACGACGGAACTGTGCTGGTCACAGAAGATCTGATGAGGATCGAAATCGGCAAAAATATTTCAGTCATTCCGTATCACCATGGCCGGGCGGGTCGGTGATGTATGCACTGGACAAGTCGCGGATCATACAGGTTCGCAAGCCAAAATAGGGAGGAAACTATGTACAAGAAAATCGCGACTGCCGCACTGGCTGCGGCGTCTATTATCTCAGCCTCAGGAGCCTATGCTCAGGCCAACCTGACCGCTGAGACAGCAGGTCCAGGAACCGTTGTTCACCTGGCGCCGACCGCTCTGATGGAATATGCAGCAGAGCGCGGTGTGGCAAATATCCAGCTTAAGGATGGACAAACCACAACGGACTATTTGCTGGCCGTTGCTGAAGGTAGAACCGATATTGCTTCGGGCCCATTCATTCTGCCGTTCCTTCTGTCGCGCGGCGCGGGACCCTATGCAAACATTGGCAAAGAGGCCGGCGCCGAACTGAGTGCGAACCTTCGCCTGCTTTACCCGTATACTCTGGGGGTCTTTTACCTTCACGCTTATGATTCCAAAGGGATTTCGGGCTGGGATGATCTGGCCGGACGCAGGGTTCTGAACGGTCCACCCACCGGCGGCGCCACGGCAAACTCGCGCAATCTGATCCGTGTATTTTCTGGTCTGAAGCCAGACACCGACTATGAGTCAGTAACCGTGAACTGGGGTCAGGCAGCTGCAACCGTTGTGGACGGCACTGCAGATGCTGCACTTATTCCCGAACTGTTCCCAAGCGGGCGGATCACACAAGAAAGTGCCGCGGGCGCAATGACCGCCTATTCCATGCCGAAGGACATATTTGAATCCAAAGCTGCCAAAAAACTCCTGACAAAGCCAGGTTCCACAGCCTACGAAATCCCTGTTGCCGAGGTCAAAGCAGGTCTTGGCGATAACTGGACCGTGCTTTCGGAAGACGACACTTTCCGTGGCATGGCCGTGGTCGGTGGCGACATGGTGAATGCCAGCATGAGCGAAGCGCTGGCCTACGAATTGGCCAAGACGCACATCGAAAATCTGAATGATATTGCAGCAAAAGCGCCATTCACAGCCTATGCTAACTTCGGCAATCTTGATGCAGCGGTGTCTGGGCTTTGCGGACTGAACCCAATCAAATATCACACTGGTGCGGTCCGCGCCTGGGAAGAGGCCGGTTACACCGTGCCTGACTGCGCCAAACCATAAGCCATTTTGATAATAACTGGGCTGCAACTCCGCAGCCCAGTCTTTGTCTTTGCGTCGCCAGAAAATACCAATAAAGTTTTCGTTATGACAGACAAGTCTGAGCAGACAGAGAAACCGAACGAAGGTTCGAGCAGACTATTATACTGGCTGTCTCTTCTGTTCGTTGTGATCGGCCTGTTGAATGTTACGCCCAGCATACCGGGTTGGGACGACGCGTGGAAAACAATGACCACCTGGGACCAATTTAAGATTCGCCGTTTCCCCACGGAATGGTTTTATCCGATCGTATTCTTCTGGATGATGCTGATTGTCGCACTCAAACATTCAATCTGGCGCGCGTGGTCAAACGATGGAGTGCATCGAAAGAGCTTCGGTCTGGCACTTGATATGGTCTTCGTGTTGGCCGCGCTGACGATCTCGCTCTCCTACTTGATCGAGTTGGAGGCCGTTTGCTTGATCGACCAATTCACCGGTGATCGGGTACGGCTGGTTGCACAAGCGCTGCAATCTGAGATCGATCTTGCCACGATGATGGGCTTGCCGATCCCAGAAACTGTGGATGACCCAAAATGCCTAAACAACACTGGTGGCTGGCTGCCGATGATCGTCTTTTGTTGTGTCATCACCTTCCTAATCTACAACGTTCGGGTTTGGGGCCTTCCGCTGGTTCTGGTATCGATCCTGATCGCGACTTACACATTCGGGACCGTAATAAATTGGTATGTGTTCGGAGCGGAAGGCCAGAACAAATACCTCGTCACGATCCTAAGCAGTGAGGATCCGCGCAGTCTGGTGAGTGGACGCGCAGTGGTACGCGATGCTCTTGTCAATAACTCGGCAGGACTTCTTGGTCGCTTTCTGAACATCTTGATGCTGTTGGTCTTTCCCTACCTTATACTAGGAGCGCTGTTTGGCCGATGCGCTGGCGGGCAGTCGCTGATCAAGCTGGCGTTCTCGCTGACCCGCAACCTGCGGGGCGGACCTGCTCATGCGGCGGTCGTATCCTCGGCCATGTTTGGCACAATCACTGGTGGCCCGGTGGTCAACGTGCTGTCTACGGGTGTTCTAACCATTCCGATGATGCTCAAGCGTGGTTTTTCGCGCGTATTTGCGGGGGGTGTCGAAGCGGCGGCCTCCTCAGGTGGAGCGATCATGCCTCCGATCATGGGCGTCGCAGCCTTCGTGATGGCCTCGTTGTCCGGTGTGCCCTATCGCGAAATTATCATCGCAGCAGCCATTCCGGCCTTTTTGTATTTCCTCTGTCTGTTCCTGTCGATCGTCTTTCAGGCGCGCAAACAGAATATAGAGGCGGTTGGTGATCTGACGGCAGAGATGCGACTGACCGGCGCGGATCGTCTGCATCTGACGCAGATTTTTGCGCCTGTCCTTCTCGTGCTGATCCTGCTGCTCATCCCCAAAGATGCGGTGGGATGCCATCCGATTTCGCTTTTCCTTGGGACTGAAGTCGTCATGAACGGGGATGTCTGCGATGTTGTTTCCATGCCGTGGTTGGTTGAACTGTTCCAGAACGCTACAGGTGACGCCAGTGCCGCCGGCTGGTGGGCGGTCTTCTTGCTGGCATTTCTGATGTTCCTTGACCGCGATTTCCGCGCGAACCCGAAAAGGATCATTGATGGTCTTTCGCATGCTGGTATCACGATCGCGTCACTCTATTTGATGTTCCTAGCGGTGACTGTTATTGACGTTTGCCTTAACTTCACAGCAGTCGTCAAATTTGTCTCCGTCGATGTGCTGAGCTACCTTAAATCCTTCGACATTGCAGGGCCTTCTATCTGGTTCCAGATATTTGCGCTGTTCCTGACCATGCTCCTTGCCGTGCTTCTCGGCATGGGAATGCCTGCGGTGCCGGCATATATCAACGTCGCCCTATTGATGGGTCCGATGCTGGTAGGTCTGGAAATTGCAATCTTCACAGCGCATTTGTTCATCTTTTACTTTGCAGTCGCCTCGGCAATCACGCCACCCGTCGCGCTTGCTGCTTTTGCCGCGTCGACAATCACCAAGGCGGATCCGATGAGCACCGGATTTTCAGCAGTAAAATCAGGGATTGTGATGTTCGTGATCCCATTCGTTTTTGCAATATATCCCGAAATGTTATTGATCGACAAAGCCGTCATCGACCCGGCGTCTGGTAGTTTTGCCTATCTTGAAGGATATGATGGCACCGTACATTGGGACTGGTTGATCCTGTTGCTGGCACGGGTGATCCTGGCTCTATTCCTGCTTGCCAGCGCCCTGGCAGCGTTCGATCGCAAACGCCTGACACCATTTGAAATTGCGGTCAGGATTGGTTTGGCCGTGCTGGTCATGTTCAAGCCCGTTGAGGTTTTTGCTCCGGCGAGCATCGCCGGTCTTGCTCTGCTCGGATATCATCTGTTCAAAACCAAAACCACGCCGGAGGTGGAGTCCTGAGGAAGACGATTTCATGAATGTACTATGGATCATGGCTGATCAGCTGCGCTGGGACTACCTGAGCTGCTATGGCGCGCGGCACATCGAGACACCAAATATCGATTGGCTCGCGTCGCAAGGCGTGCGCTTTGATCGCGCCTATGTTCAGTGCCCGATTTGTGGTCCAAGCCGGATGAGTTTTTACACAGGCCGCTACGTGCGCAGTCATGGCTCCACGACAAATGGTGCGCCCCTCCGGGTAGGGGAACCTACTTTGGGTGAACATCTGCGTGAGCTGGATGTGAAATGCTCTTTGGTCGGGAAAACGCACATGACGGCGGATCGTGAAGGCATGAAGCGCCTAGGCATTGATCCTGAAAGCCCGATCGGCGCATTGATGAGCGAGTGCGGTTTCGACGTCTTCGTGCGCGATGACGGCGAAAACCCAACCGCGAGTCCTGCACGCCGGGGTGAGGATTACGAGGCCTATCTGCGAGCACATGGCATGACGGGCGGCAACCTGTGGGAAGAATGGGCCAATACAGGCTTAACCCCTGAGGGCGAGCACGTGTCGGGATGGATGCTCGAAAACTCAGGATATCCCGCGCGAGTGCCAAAAGAGCACTCGGAAACGGCCTGGCTGACAACACGCGGAATCGAATACATTGGGGCGCAGGGCGATCAGCCCTGGCTTTGTCATCTCAGCTTTATCAAGCCGCATTGGCCCTATCTGGCCCCGGCTCCCTACAATGATATGTACTCTGGAAAAGATCTGCCGGATGTGCGCCGCAGTTCCGCAGAGAGGAAAACAGATCACCCACTTCTGCAGGAGTGGATGAAAATGCGGGTCAGCAAGACGTTTTCGCGTGATGACATCCGCGACACTGTGGCTCCAGTTTATATGGGACTGATCAAAGAGCTGGACGATCAGCTGGGGCGCCTCTTCTCCTACCTGCGCGAAAGCGGTCGAATGGAAGACACCATGATCGTCCTTTGTGCCGATCACGGTGACAATATGGGCGATCACTGGATGGGTGAAAAAGACCTGTTCTACGATTGCTCAGCCCGCGTGCCGCTGCTGATCTACGATCCGCGCCCTGAAGCCGACAAAGCGCGCGGGTCCGCAACCGATGCTCTGGTTGAAGGGATTGATCTGGCACCGACCTTCCTTGAGTTCTTTGGTGGGGCGGCTAAACCTCACATACTTGAAGGCCGCTCGCTCGCGCCCCTCCTGCATGGGCAGGACACTGATTGGCGCGAATTCTGTATCTCGGAATACGACTACGCCACCCGCCAACCCCGGCGCGCAATCGGCATCGACCAGCGCAATGCGCGGATGACGATGCTGTTCGACGGGCGCTGGAAATACGTACATGTCGAGGGTATGCGCCCTTTGCTTTACGATCTGGCGACAGATCCGGACGAATTAAACGAACTGGGTGCAGATCCGGCCTTCGCAGATCAGCTTGAACGTCTTGGCGCTTTGCATTTCAAATGGACTAGGCAGCATCACACGCGGATCACCCGTGATGCTGTGGCCATTGAGAAAGCGACCGATCGCGGAGCGCCTCCAGGTGTTTTGATCGGCTACGAAAAACGCGAAACCGTTGAAGCAGAGGGCAAGATTTTCCCTGACCATGTCAAGCGATAAGTTCGGTGCTATCAAACAAATCGGCTCAATCATCAGAAGCCTGGAGAGCGAGGATTCTATGAGGCGATAAGAGAGCGCCACTCTGTAAGAGCCACGTCACCGTTTAGCTTGAAGTTGGTGCACCTTCCCCAACCCATCTTCACAAAAAATCGAAGTGCATGGCCAGCCCCCCGCTCTGGGAGGCTGGATTGGTTTTTGGTTAATCAACCCAACAGATAAACCAGAGCCTCCATAGCTCAAGCCGACCTTATGTCCCAATTTATATAAAGACGGACATTTTTCAAAACAATATCCATGACTTAAGCTTCGCAAGCTAATGCTATGCCCATCCCCGACCATGCTTTTTTTGAGCAGACGGTTCTCAAGGGTCAATTCGGTCACAACCTCTTTCAGGGCCAATGCTTCGGATCTAAGCTCCTTCACCTCGGCTGCCGTGGCTTGGCGAACTGTGTCACCCGCCAAGCGGCTTTTACCCGCCTCAAGGAACTCCTTCGACCAATTATAATACAAGCTCTCTGCAATGCCTTCGCGACCGCACAGCACAGCGATGCTTTCCTCGCCCCGCAGGCCAGCCAGGACGATCTTGATCTTTTCCCCGGCCGAGCAGTGTATGGAAGAATACAAAAATAATGGGTTTTTGCGCGGATATCTTCCGTGATTATGCGAGGACTTACTCGGAAAGCGTTTTCTCTGCTTGCCGCGAAAGCGACTTTACATTTGTGGATGCTGAAATCATGCCAGAATCCGCTAGATGCTGCAAATTGCGCGAGATTTTCTTCAAGTCGTACAGATAGTTGGCCATGAAACCACGTGACTGTGCCTTTCCATTGTCCGATAGATCAGCACCGGCATGGATCGCGTGTATGCTTGCGCCATTTGACAAGTGAAACCGCGCAACCGGATCAAGGGGCAAACCTGATTTGTGCTTTTCTTCGTAAAGGTAATAGGCAGTTAGTTGCTTGAGCTTTGTCTCTTCCAGCTCACCGTTCACATGACCGTTCTGTAGTAGCCAGCGTGACAGGCCCGGAATTGGCGAAAGGGTCACAAAGGTTTTCAGGTTAGGCAGGTCACGAGACAGCTCATTTGCCACCATTTTGATAAGCGAGTTGCCAAACGAAATTCCCGCAAGACCTTTTTGACAGTTTGAGATCGAATAGAATACTGCTGTGTCAGTATTCGCCTCTGGCATTAGGTCGCGCTGTTCCAAAAGCAGGGTTTGAACCGACGAAGGAACGCCGCTGACCAAAGCAATCTCTACAAAAATCAGGGGCTCTTCCGGCATAGCCGGATGGAAAAATGCATAGCAGCGACGATCATCAGGTTGTAGCCGTCTGCGCAGATCATCCCATGTTCGGATTTCGTGAACAGCTTCATAGGCAATGACCTTTTCAAGGATCGCCGCCGAACTTTCCCAAGTAATCTGCCGAAGCACGAGGAAACCCCGATTAAACCAGCTGCTCAAAAGATGAACAAAGTCGCGATCGACCTTTTTCAGATCGGATTCATTCTTCAAAAAACGCAACAAGTCCGCGCGCATGCTAACTAAGCGCGTTGTTGCACCATCCGGTTCGTTCAGTCTGCGAAACAGCGAAAGCCGCGTAGCTTCAGCGCCAGAGGACAAGGCGGCGTAGTTTTCCGGTGTCGGATCCTGGGCATAGGCTTGTGCATGATCCGCCACCAAGTCTCGGTCCAGATCAAAATCCGAATTAAGAAACTGAAAAAACTCCAGCTTCTCCTCATCATTTAGCGCTTCATATCTTTGTAGAATGCTTTCAGCCATACGGACGCCCGATTTCTCGGTCTTTTGAGACATCAACGCATGACAAAGCTCTTGAATGGATCCCGAACCGAGGTCGCTGCGCGTGAATGGGCGTCGCTCGAAAACGGCGGTCAGTAATTCGCTCAGAGATGTAGAAACGACCATCGGATCTGCGCTTTCTTTAGGACAGCTTGGCGTGTCCGGTAGACAGCCCGACATTGATGCTCAGGTTGCCTTCGTTCACCAGCCACTTTCTGATCTCAAAGCTGCGCGCACCCGTTGCATGCATGGGATCTGCCTCGGTCAATGCGGCAGCTTCTTCAAGAGAGTTTGCCCGATAAACGATCAGCCCAACCCCCTGCATATGCTCGCCGGTTGCGTCTGACATTGGGCCTGCCATGACCAGTTTGCCCGATTCTTCCATTTCCCTTTGATAGGCGAGGTGATCGGGAAGGCTTTCCTTTACCGCCTTAGGCCCTTTGGCCGGTGTGGAAGTAACTACATATAGTTCTAATGCGAGGGCACCGCGATCACGCGCAATATCCGTATATTCTTTCCAAGAAACCATTTTAACCTCCGAATTTGCCTATATAGTAAAAATATCGATTTTATTTGACAAGATGGAAAAACGTGGGCAAACATGATGATGGGCGGCGTATATTCAAATGCGCAAAGAACGAACGTATTGCTTGGCAAAAAAATGAATGCACTGACTGGTGAAGCGCTAAACTTGGCTCGAGCAGAGGCTCAGGACGCGTTTCGTGCCTTAAAGGCCTGTAGGCCACGCTTGGATGACGCTTCTATAGGTGTGATCCTGAAAGATGCGCGCTCCCATTATGCTTGGCAAGACAGGCCGGTTTCTGAAGATCTGCTGCACAAAATTTACGATATTATGGTTGCTGGACCGACCAGCATGAATACCTGTCCTGCTCGGATCGTATTTGTGTGCACGAGTGAAGGGAAAGAGCGACTGGCTAAGTCCCTGAAAGTCAAAAACATCGACAAAATGATGGCTGCACCAGTCACAGCGATCCTCGCTTATGACTTGGACTTTTGGACTGAGCTTCCATTCCTGTTCCCTCACGAAGATCGCCGCCGACAATTTGAGGGAAAGCCAGCACATTCGGAAAAGACCGCTTTTCGAAATGGCACCTTGCAGGGGGCCTATTTCATGATTGCCGCGCGCGCAGTGGGTTTGGATGTTGGTGCAATGTCGGGTTTTTCGAATGAGGTCGTCGATGAAGAGTTTTTCACCGGCACGACAGTAAGGTCAAATTTTCTCTGCAATATCGGATACGCCGATGAAACGGCACTTTTCCACAAACTACCTAGATTTGAGTTCAATGAGGTCTGCAGTTTCGCTTAGCACAGACATCCGGAGGCTCAGAACAACAAGGAAATGAAAACACACACCCATCACCAACAAAATTCAACTTTCAAGGGAGGAAGAAATGAGATTTTGGAAAAGCGCCGCGCTTGGCGCGCTAATGTCTACTTTGGTTGTTGTTCCGGCTTATTCGGCTGAAACAATTAAGGCAGTCGTAATTGACGGGTATCCCGCTAAGGCGCTTTGGGTAAAGGAATTTTCGAATTTCTTCATTCCCGAGGTTGACCGTCGTCTTGCCGAGAATGGCAACTATGTTATGGATTGGCAGGAAAGCTATGGTGGCTCGATTGTTAAACCAAAAGGTGTGCTTGAAGGCATCAAGTTGGGACTTGGCGACATCGGGATCGTAACCACGATCTTCCACTCGTCTAAAATTCCGAGCCAAGCAATCTCAGCAGTAACGCCATTTGTCGCCGCAGATGCTCGAGCTGTTGCAAAAGCAGTAGACGAAATCGCACGCGAATTCCCAACAATGCAAGAAGAGTTTGCTTCTCAAAATCAGATCTACCTGGCAACGGGCGTTGTTCTGGATACCTATCAGGTCTTTTCGGCCGAGCCTGTGTCAGGCATTGCTGATTTGGAAGGCGACAAAGTTGCAGGCGCTGGCCTAAATCTTCGTTATATTGAAGGGATCGACGGGGCAGCAGGCGTTCGCGGTGGACTAACAGACTACTACAACATGGTCCAAACCGGCCTTGCGGACAATGCAATGACCTGGACCGAAGCCGCGATCACTTACAAGATCGGCGAAGTTGCACCCTACATGCTAGAAGCAAACTTTGGTTCAGTTAACACCAAGACCGTCACCGTGAACGCGGATTATTGGGACGGATTGCCTGACGAAGTCAAAGGCGTTCTAAATGACGTTGCAGTGCTCTATCGCGACCATGTTGCGGGTCTTGCAATGGATCGTGCATCGGCTAGCCGTGACGCATTCGTCGCCAATGGCGGAACGATCGTACCTGTCAGCGATGAAGATCGTGCAGCTTGGGCAAATTCGATGCCTAACATTGCAGCTGAATGGGCTGCGGATCTCGATGCAAATGGCAAGGCAGGCACAGAAATGCTGAAAGCATATTTGGGCAAACTGGAAGCTGCGGGTTACACTGGCGTCCGTGACTGGACACAATAATCCGATAAACACTTTGAAAAGGCGCTTTTCCGATGCAAGCTGCTATTCGCACCTGGGTTAGCGCCCTTTCAAACTTGACAAATAAGGTCGCAATTTCTGCAAACATTGCTGGCACGCTCCTTGTTTTGGCGCTTGTTGCGGTTGTTAACTACGACGTTGTTGCCAGAGGCTTCTTTAACGCGCCGTTCCGAGGCGCAGTTGAGGTCGTTCAGTTCACAATGGTTTTGATCGTCTTTCTTCAGCTGCCTGATGTCGTCTGTGTCAATCGCCTGACTCGATCAGATGGGTTTCTAGTCGTGATCGGCTCACTGGCGCCAAAGCTGAAAGCCGTCTTACGCCACATTATCGAAACCATTTCAGCGATTTTTATGTTGTTGATTGCCATAGCCATATGGCCCGAATTTACCGAAATGTGGGAAACTAAGGATTACTTTGGAATTCCCGGGATCTTTACCGCACCTTGGTGGCCGATTAAGTTAGCAATCTTTCTGAGCACAGTTCTTTGTTCGATCATTTTCGTGCTCAAGGTCCTTAGCCCAGCCCATCCACCGGAACTGATTAAGGCGCCGGAACACGAGGAAAGCGAATGACACCTATCGAAATCGGCCTGGTATCGGTCGTTGCCATCGTCGTCTTAATCTACCTCGGGGTCTACATTCCGATTGCGCTTGGTGTAGTCTCGTTCGTCTCAATCTGGTTGATGCGAGACAACTTCGATCTGGCGATGAATCTCTTGAAGATCGCAGTTGGTGACAGTGTGATGGAGTATGCTTTTGCCACTGTTCCGCTGTTTACCTTCATGGGATTGATCGTCTCAAAAGCTGGGTTAGGCGCTGATGTATACGAAGTAATGAGTTCAGGATTCCGTCGAGTAAAAGGCGGTATCGGAATGGCGACTGTCGGAGCCAATGCCGTATTCGCTGCGGTCACGGGATCGTCCATTGCTTCGGCTTCGGTCTTTTCAAAGGTATCCGTTCCGCAGATGCTGAATCTCGACTACAATCCGCGCTTTGCAGTTGGGGTCGTTGCTGGCTCGTCCGTTCTTGGGATGATCATCCCGCCTTCGGCGATGCTTATCATCTATTCCTTTGTCGCTGAGCAATCCGTTGGTGATATGTTTTTGGCGGGCGTCGTGCCCGGAATATTGCTGGCAATCGCCTATGTTGGCGCGATCTGGCTTATGGGACGCTTCACCCCGGACTTCATTCGCGGCCGAAGTGCCGATGACATCAGGCCTTTGTCCTGGGCTGAGATTGCCTCGAAAACATTGCCGATCCTTTTCCTAATCTTGGTAGTCCTTGGCGGCATTTACACAGGCTGGATGACCGCGGTTGAAGCCGGAGCTGTAGGTTCGCTACTTGGCCTATTGATTGCAGTTGTCCGGCGCAAAATGACAATCAAGCTTTTCTGGGATGCTCTTCTGGAAACCGGTCACATTACAGCAGCAATTCTTTTCCTGATAACTGCCGCATCGATCTACAGCCGAATGCTTGGTCTTGCTGGCCTACCAAACGAATTGGGCGCGCTTCTGGCCCAAAGTCAGGCCAGCTTCTTTATGATCATGCTGATTTATGTTCTGCTCATGCTCTTTCTGGGAACTCTGCTAGATACAGCATCGATTATCCTAATCGTTGTGCCGCTTTTCCTGCCTTTGATCGAGCCGATGGGGCTGTCACTGGTATGGTTTGGTATCGTGACAGTAATTGGCGCGGAAATCGGACTCTTGACGCCACCACTAGGTATTTCCTGCTTTGTTATCAAAGCCACTCTCAATGACGATCGTATCACCTTAAAAGATGTCTTTCTTGGTGCGCTGCCGTTTGCCGCCGTGATGCTGGTTGTCCTTATTCTATTGATCCGATTCCCGGTCCTCAGTCTTGCAATTCTTAACTAGGAGCAATCCATGCGCAACGTAACCAAAGAAAATATTACAGACGTGTTTTCGGGATATTTTGGAGACGACACCGATCCAAGGGTGCGCGAGATTCTTACATCTCTTGCAAAGCATATCCACAGCTTCGTGCGTGAGACCAATCTAACGCATGACGAATGGCGAAAGGGTCTCGAATTCCTTGAATGGGCGGGAAAGATAACCACGCCAGAGCGCAACGAGTTTGTTCTGTTATCGGACGTGCTTGGGATGTCTTCACTGGTTGACATGATCCACTCTATGCCGGAGGCAACCAGCAGCTCGGTTCTTGGGCCATTCCATGTGTCGAACCCACCACCTTTGGAAATTGGTGGCGACATGAAGCGCCACTACGAGGGTGAAATTGTGTTGGTTGAAGGCAGGGTGCTTGACACTAAGGGCAATCCATTGACCGGTGCCGAAATTGATATCTGGCAAACCGCACCAAACGGGATGTACTCCAGCCAAGATCCCGAGCAGGACATTCATTCTTTCCACGCCTTAATGACGACGGATGCCAATGGCTGCTATGCCTTTACCACAGTACGTCCGGTCAGCTACACCGTGCCGAATGACGGTCCAGTCGGAGAAATCCTGGACGCAGCTGGCCGCCACCCTTGGCGTCCGTCGCATTTGCACTTCATCGTCAAAGCCGAAGGACATCGTGATCTGGTGACTGAGGTGTTTGCCGCAGATGATCCTTTTCTGGATGAAGACACCGTTTTCGGAGTTCGTGAAGATCTGGTGATGGAATACGTGCCACAGGCCGCTGGCAGCTTCCCTGAAGGATTTGAGCTGTCAGGAAGCGTGTCTGAGGCCTATGCCCGCGTTAATTTCGACTTTGTATTGCCGAAAGTCTAACTGACCATTTCGGAAAGAAAATCA
>Ga0255775_1001976_pt1 | contig 18264 bp, 14 predicted proteins | sample 011ome_26_FD_179973 | JGI IMG/M metagenome (GOLD analysis project Ga0255775, IMG submission 179973) | Coastal salt marsh microbial communities from the Groves Creek Marsh, Skidaway Island, Georgia - 011511BT metaG (version 2) | ecosystem: Environmental > Aquatic > Marine > Intertidal zone > Salt...
ATTTTATGAAGAAGGATTTATTAAAGTTGTTGGGAAAGGATCTAAGGAGCGTTTTATCCCCATCAATGAGTACTTAATACATCGAATGCACCATTATCAAAAGCTCGTTCGACCTCATTTTCCTATTCAATCAAACTTCTCTGATCATTTTTTTATCAATCGAAGAGGTGCTCAATTAACTAGAGCCATGATCTTTACGATCATAAAACAACTCAGTCAAAAAATAGGCCTAAAAAAGACGGTAAGCCCTCACAGCTTTAGGCATTCATTTGCTACACACCTATTAGAAAATGGAGCTGATTTGAGAGCGATTCAACAAATGCTGGGACATGAAAGTATCACAACAACTGAAGTTTACCTACATATGGACAAAACCCAATTAAGTACGATTTTAAATAAATTTCACCCTAGAAATTAATGCTTAATCTACCTCCTCGATAGGTAATTGCGCTTCACTTCGATCCTTATTCAAATCATAATGCCTTAACTTATTCTCGGCTTCTATTTCAGCAATTTGATCTTTAGACAACACTTTTAAGAAGGAAGGATGCTGCTCTATAGCATATTCGATTTTTTCCACAATCTGTTCAATGGATTCATTTTTATAATCAATCTCTAAAGGTTGCTTAATAACCATTGATTGAAGTATCCCTTTCTTCTTAATTCGAATTCCCTTTTTATCAAATGATCGTCTAAAACCGTCTATCACAATAGGAATTACAATAGGTTCATACTTTTTAATGATATGAGCTGTTCCTTTTCGAATAGGCTTCCAAGGGGTTGTTGTTCCTTGAGGAAATGTAATCACCCACCCATCATTTAAAGCCTTTCCTATATTTGTGATATCACTAAATTTGACCTGTCTATTGACTTCTTTACCAGCAGCTCTCCAGGTTCGATCAATACTAACTGAACCAGCGTAAGCAAGCACCTTTGCTAAAAAACTCCCTTTCATCGTTTCCTTGGCTGCAACATAGTATATATTTAGCTTAGGATTCCAAAGGTAGCCGACATTCTCAATGGAATCAATTCTTCCTTTAAGACTTGCATTAAATACATGATACATTGCTACCACATCAGCAAAATAAGTTTGATGATTGGATATAAAAAGCACCTTAGTATCGGGTAAATCTCGTATGATTTCTGAACCTTCTATTTTAAGTTCATTAAAACGCTTATACCTCGAATGAGTAAGTATACCCAAATAGCGGATCAACATCTTTTTAAGAAAGAGGTAATGTCCAAACGGATTTTTCTTTAATAGTGACATAGACCGCAATTTAGTCAATTATTAGAAACATTAATCATATGATTTGTTTAATCAGTGTTCTAATTTCACCAATCATCATTGCAGTAGCTCCCCAAATCACCTCTTGATTGTAGGTGAAAGCAGGAAAATCAATATTGGTGAGATACGAATTTGAGATCGTATGAGTTGATATATTAACATCATCTAAAAAATACATCAATGGTACTTCTAAAATAGAATCCACTTCACGCTCTTGGATTTTAAAGTTTGGTGGTTGTTTTGCAATGCCAAAAAATGGTTGAACTAAAAAATTAGATGGTGGAATATAAAGTTCACTTAGCTTCATAATTTGATCTATATCATCTCTTAATATACCCACCTCCTCCTCTGCTTCACGCAAAGCTGTATGCAGAAGCGAGTGATCATCTGATGCTACACTTCCACCTGGAAAACCAATTTGAGCCGAATGAACATCTCCTTTAATAGATTTTCGTTTGATTAATAACAAATGTATCCTATTAAATTCGTCTGGATAACAAAGCGCTAATACTGCAGCTTTTTTAGGAGTTTTAGTAGTTAAATTTTCAGTTGCTAATTGAACAGCTCTCCGTGGAGAGGTCATCGAACGATGAGCATACTTTCCTGGAAGCGGTAATTTTTCTATTTTTGAAAATATAGATATGAAATACTCTAATTCCATGCAACGCTTTTATACCCTGTTAGTTATTGTTTTTTTAATACTCTTTATGATTTCCTGTAATGGGAACGATAAAGCTACAATTAAATATAGTTCAAATTCAATCAGCAATCAAATTGAAAGCCAGGATATAAAAATTCAAGAAACGACTCCCACTAAATCTTTAATTGAACCTAAAAAAGAAGAGTTTCTATTAAATGAGGATAATGCCATATCATTTTTCTTTGAGTACACTAAATCATTAAAAGAGAATAAGGTGAAACTCGAAACAACTTTTGGAGACATCATTATAGAGCTCTTCGACAATGTACCTTATCACAAGGCTAATTTCATCTATTTGACTAAAAAAGGATATTTTGATCATACTTATTTTCATCGGGTAGTAAAAAACTTTATCATTCAGGGAGGCAATGCTGATATTCCAGAAGTATCTCAAAAAAGAAGTGCTATTGGAAGATACCTGTTACCTCCTGATACTAAAAAAGGGCACCGACATCACAGAGGTGTTGTTTCCATGCCAAGCAGTGCAATTGACAACCCTCATAAACTAGCATCTCCATATGAATTCTTCATTGTTGTAAACAACCCTGGTTCCTACCATTTAGATGGAGGATATACACCTTTTGGAAGAGTAATTGAGGGAATGGAGGTCGTTGATTTGATCAATTCACAAGAAGTAGACAGTGGAGATTGGCCTATGAAAAATATAGTGATTAAAAAAGCAACAGCATTTTAAAGTTGTTTTGGTAAGCGTTTAATGGCTTTAGTGTATTGATCCACTAGGTTGTTCATCACTTCATTGACCGATTTAATCTCATTAATAAAAGACGCTATTTGACCGATTTCAAGTTCACCTTCCGTAAGGTCTCCTTCAAATACCCCTTTTTTTGCTCTTCCTTTTCCCAATAGAGTCCTCAACTCCTCAACACTTGCATGATTTTTATACAACTCCATGATCTGATTATAAAATTCGTTTTTTGCCATGCGAACTGGAGTGAGTTCTTTTAACGTTAATGAAGTTTCACCTTGTTTTAGATCAATAAGGTATTCTTTGAACTTTTGGTGTGCACTAGATTCCTTGGTCATTAAAAAAAGTGTTCCTAATTGAACTCCAGAGGCTCCTAGTGCCATTGCAGCAGCTATGGCCTCACCACTTCCAATACCTCCAGCGGCAATTACTGGGATTGTTACAGATTTAACCACTTCTGGTAGCAGCACCAAAGTCGTTGTTTCATCTATGGAATTATGTCCACCTGCCTCAAACCCTTCGGCTACAATAGCATCAACACCCGCAGATTGAGCTTTTATGGCTTGTTTATTAGAACCCACCACATGAACAACTGTAATTCCATGCTTTTTTAAATATGGGGTATACTTCATTGGATTTCCAGCAGAAGTGAAAACTATAGGAACTTTATGCTTTACAATCAATTCCAACTGCTGTTCTATTTTGGAATACAATAACGGGATATTGACTCCAAAAGGCTTGTCGGTAGCCTCTTGACATTTAATGATATGTTCCTCTAGAAGCGGTGCATTCATGGAACCAGCACCGATCAGACCTAAACCACCTGCATTGGAAACACTAGCCGCTAAACGCCAACCACTAGCCCAAACCATTCCTCCTTGAATAATGGGATATTGGATATTTAAAAGTGAAGAAATTACATTCATAATCAGTTAATTACACCAGAGGCGATTAACTCATCATCTTTATAAAGTGCTGCAAATTGACCTTGAGTTATTGCTGATTGCGGCTCATCAAAAACAACATAAACAGCCGTGCTAAAGACCTGTAGCGTCGCTTTTTGCAAGGGTTGTCGATAACGGATTCTAGCTAAGACTTGCATAGAAGCTCCAGGATTGAGTTTTACATCTTCCCTGATCCAATGAAATTCTTTACTGGTAATTTTCAGTGCCGAACGATAAAGACCTGGATGGGATTTTCCTTGTCCGGTATAAATGATGTTTTGATCAACATCAGTTGCAATCACAAATAAGGGTTCTGGTGTTCCTCCTACATCCAAACCTTTACGCTGACCTACCGTAAAAAAGTGAGCTCCAATATGGTCACCAACAATTTTACCATCAGTTAGTTGATAGCTAAATGCTTTCGCTTTAGCTTCTAATTCTTCTTCGTTGGTTAAGGATCCTCCTAATGGTTGCTGATAAAGAGGTAAGTCGGCAGGTATTTCAACGATCTTTCCTTTCTTCTGTTGGAGCTGTTGTTGAAGAAACTCAGGTAACCGAACCTTTCCAATAAAGCACAAGCCTTGTGAATCTTTCTTTTCTGCAGTAATCAAATCCAATTCTGCTGCAATGGCTCTAACTTCAGGTTTTAGTAATTCTCCTATTGGAAATAAGGTTTTTGCTAGCTGCTCTTGTGAGAGTTGACATAAGAAATAAGACTGATCTTTATTAGGATCTTTTCCAGATAATAGCTGAAAATGAACAGTACCATCAGGATCAATTACGTGTCCTTTTCTACAATAATGTCCTGTAGCAACAAAATCAGCCCCTAAACTCATGGCGATGTCCATAAAGACATCAAACTTAATTTCTCGATTACATAGCACATCAGGATTGGGAGTACGTCCTGCCTTGTATTCTGCAAACATATAATCAACTATTCGTTCTTTATACTGTTTGCTTAAATCTACGGTTTGAAAAGGGATTCCTAATTTTTCAGCAACTAATAAAGCATCATTGCTGTCTTCAAGCCAAGGACATTCATCAGAAATAGTTACAGAGTCATCATGCCAATTTTTCATGAATAACCCGATCACCTCATAACCTTGTTCTTTTAACAGGTATGCGGCAACACTCGAATCAACTCCTCCGGATAATCCTACAACTACTTTTTTCATCTGGAATAAAAGACAAAATTACAATAAATAAAACAGGTACTTATTTTATTTCTTTAGCTTCTTCTGTTGTTCCGCTTGCTCCATCATCTCCTTCATACGCTCTTGAAACTTACTTTTTTTCTTAGGTTTCTTTTTATTTTCTTGAATTCGAGCATGAATTTTATCCTCATCGATAATTTTATTTTTAATCACTAACATGATCAAAATAGTAATAAGGTTCGATACAAAATAATACAAACTTAATCCACTAGCATAAGAATTAAAGAAAAACAACATCATCACAGGAGATAGGTATAGTATGAATTTCATATTAGGCATACCTGGTTGAGTAGGCATATTTTGCCCTGTCGTCATTCTCATATAGAAAAAGATAGCCACTGATGCTAATAAAGGAAATAAACTAACATGGTCGCCATAAAAAGGTATTTTAAATGGCAACTGCATTACCGTATCGTAGGAAGATAAATCCTCTGCCCATAGGAACGATTTCTGTCTTAACACAAATGCAGAGGGGAAAAACATGAACAACGCATAGAAGATTGGCATTTGCAATAAGGCTGGAACACATCCACTCATGGGATTTACTCCTGCTTTTGAATACAAGGCCATGGTTTCTTGCTGCTTTTTCATAGCATTGTCCTTATACTTTTCATTAATCTCATCAATTTCAGGTTTTAGAACCTTCATCTTAGCTTGAGATAAATAGGATTTATAAGTTACCGGTGACATTAAAATACGCACTAAAATAGTCATTACTATAATGGCGATACCAAAGGGTAAAAATGAACTTAAAAAGGTGTAAACTGGAGTGAATACATAACGGTTTAACCAACCGAATATTCCCCATCCAAATGGAATAGCAGATTCTAATTCTAATAATTCGTATTTGGAAAGAGCTTTAGCTTCGGTTGGTCCAAAATACCATCTAAACTGGTGTAGAAATTCATTTGCGGTATAAGGCAAATTGGTAGTTGATAAAAATTGCTTGGTAAATTCGGCATCCTCAGATTCTTCTGTCGTTAGTGTTTCAGATGAAAAAGCAACGGAGTCAAATTTGTTTTGAGGGATTAAAATACTACTAAAAAAATGTTGTTTATACGAGATCCACTGAACATTTTCAGCCACTTCATCATCACTACCTCCTTCGCTTAATTTACCAACTTTATCCTCTTGATATCGGTAAACCGTTCTGGTATATCTATTTTCATAAACTACACTTTTCGAATGACGTAGTCCAGCTAAGGACCAACTCAATTTAGGTGTAGTGGTAGGATTAATAAGTGGAGCTAACCCTTGAGATCGCACACTAAAATCTACCATATAATCGTCAGAATTAAGCCCGTAATTAAATTCAATATATTGATTTTCAGATACTTTAGACTGCAGCACTACTTCTTGATCAGTGGCAGAGACCACTTCAAATAATAAATCAGCAGTATGAATAACTCGATTCTCGCGATCGGCAAATTCAATATCAAAAGAAGCGTTGTTATCTTTAATTAAATATACCGGTTCTTTCGTATAGGTATTAAACTCATTGAGTTTCACCTCAGTTAACAAACCTCCTTTATGCGCTACTTTTAAACTGAGTTTCTCATTTGAAAACATCGAAGAAGCAGTAGTTGATCCAGCAAGCTGAAATAATCCTAATTGCGCACTAGCTTCTTGGTTGCCCTGAGCAGAAACTTTTTGCTCATAGGATGCAGTAGTAGCAGTATTAACTTCCTCTTTTTTTTGAATTTTAAGCTGCTCTTGTTCTTGTTGAGCTGCTAATTCTTCAGGAGTGGGTTGATTGATATAAAACATATAAATCAAAATCCCAAAAATGAGAACAAACCCTATAATCGAATTGACATCTAATTTTTTTTCTTCCATATGCTATGATTCACTAAGTGATCGTTATTTAGTTCTTAGTTGTTTTATGAGTATAAGCTGCTTTAACAAACTCTACAAAAAGAGGGTGTGGAGTCAGTACGGTACTCTTATATTCAGGATGGTATTGAACTCCAATAAACCATGGATGTGATGGAATCTCAACAATCTCCACTAATTCAGTTTCAGTATTAATACCCGAAGCCTTCATTCCTTGGGCTTCTATTTGTGCTTTATAGTGATTATTAAATTCAAAACGATGACGGTGACGTTCAGAAATAACATCAGCCTCGTTATAAATTTTCGATGCTAGGGTTCCAGGAATCAATTGACAATCCCAAGCTCCTAAACGCATAGTACCTCCTTTGTGGGTAACCTCTTTTTGTTCCTCCATTAAATTGATTACCGGGTTGGCACAATGCTCGTCCATTTCCAGAGAATTCGCATCTGTAATTCCAAGAACATTTCTAGAAAATTCTATAACAGCCATCTGCATACCTAAACAAATACCTAAAAAAGGTATGTTATTTTCTCTTGCATATTGAACTGCCTTAATCTTTCCTTCAATTCCACGTTCACCAAATCCTGGAGCAACAAGTATTCCATGTAACCCCATTAATTTTTCCTCTACATTATCAACCGTTAAATACTCGGAGTGAATTGATTTAACAATTACGCGAACTTCATTTTCAGCACCAGCATGAATAAAAGATTCTAAAATAGATTTGTAAGAATCTTGTAATTCTACATACTTACCTATTAATCCAATTTCAACAACATCTTTAGGGTTTTTGTGACGCTTCAAGAACGCTTTCCATTGGTCTAAATTTGGTTTAGAATGCGGATCTAATTTTAACTTACCTAAAACTACCGTATCTAATCCTTCATCTTGCATTAATAAAGGAACATCATATATCGTAGCAACATCTATCGATTGAATAACAGCTTCCTTTTTAACATTACAAAATAAAGCTAACTTGTGTTTGATATCATCACTTATTTGATGCTCTGTTCTACACACCAATACATCAGCTTTTATACCGCTTTCCATTAAGGTTTTTACAGAATGTTGTGTAGGTTTGGTCTTTAATTCTCCAGCTGCAGATAAAAAAGGAATTAAGGTAAGATGAATTACCATGGCATTATCTTCACCTAAATCCCATAATAATTGTCGAACTGCTTCAATATAGGGTAAGGATTCAATATCACCAACCGTTCCCCCTATTTCTGTAATTACAATATCATAATTACCACTATTACCTAATATTTGAACACGATCTTTGATTTCATTAGTAATGTGTGGAATAACTTGAACGGTCTTTCCTAAAAATTCTCCACGGCGTTCTTTTTCAATTACAGATTGATAAATTCTACCAGTAGTTACATTATTTGCCTGAGAAGTAGTTGAATTTAAAAAACGTTCATAATGGCCTAAATCCAAATCAGTTTCAGCACCATCATCAGTCACAAAGCATTCACCGTGTTCATAAGGGTTAAGGGTTCCTGGATCAACATTAATATAAGGATCTAATTTCTGTATCGTAGTTCGATAGCCTCTTGATTGTAATAATTTTGCCAATGAAGCAGCTATAATTCCCTTTCCTAAAGATGAGGTTACCCCTCCGGTAACGAATATGTATTTTGTTTGAGACATCTTGCGTTTACTTGATTTATCAACGCAAACAAAAATACAAATTGGAAATGGAATTTGGCCCGTTTTTGATGAAAATACCTATATTTATTTAAATTAAACCCATTAACCATGAAAAGAAGAGATTTCATAGGCACTGCTGCTGTATCATCCATTGGATTAACAGCCTATCCGAACAACTTTTTCAAAGAAGAAACAAAGAAATTTGAACTTAAAAACAATATTAACCACTCGGTATGTGAATGGTGTTTTAATGATATTCCTTTAGAACAATTCTTGCAAACACTCAATGAATTAGGCATTAAAAACATTGATTTAGTTGGCCCAAAAGATTGGCCATTACTTCATAAATATAATATAAATTGCTCCATGTGTAATGGCGCAGAACTAAGCTTAACAGAAGGATGGAACGATCCAAAGAATCACCCTGAACTTATCAAACGCTATTCAGAAATGATTCCTAAAGTTTCAGAAAATGGATTTAAAAATTTAATATGTTTCAGTGGAAACAGAAGAGGAATGAGTGATACTGACGGGTTAGCAAATTGTATTTTAGGACTCAAACAGATTATGCCCTTAGCAGAAAAACACGGAGTCGTAATTCAAATGGAGCTTTTTAACCAACGAGATCACTACGATTATATGTGTGACAATTCTGCATGGGGAATTGCATTATGTAAAGGGTTAGGTTCAGAAAATTTTAAATTACTCTTCGACATCTACCACATGCAAATTCAAGAAGGTGATATTATCAAATCAATCAGAGATCACCACCACTATTTTGGACATTATCATACCGCTGGAGTTCCTGGAAGAAATGAAATTGATGAAACACAGGAACTCTATTATCCCGCTATTATGAAGGCTATTTTAGAAACTGGTTTTACGGGAGTTGTTGCGCAAGAATTTATTTGCAAATACGAGGATAAAATAAATTCATTAAAAACAGCTTTTAAAGTGTGTGATGTTTAGTCAAATATTTTGACCTCCATATCTTCATACCGTAGAATGTAACTACTTTTATTGTGGTAACCCGATTTTAAACTGTCTTGCTCAAACCCAAACCGATGCGTCAAATAGGGTAGTTTTCTTTTGAGGTACGTAGTGTTATCACCTAATACTTCAAGCGCTGTATACAGCGTAAGATCATATCCTCTAAGTGCATATCGATCAGGAAAGTAGCCAAATCGCTCTTCAAATTCTTTTACAAATTCCGGATTATCTAAAAGGGTATAAAAGTTTGGATAGGTGAAATTCAAATTCGTCAACTGCTGATAATCAACAATATCATTTTCAAAAGCTCCATTGTAATTCGTGGTAAACATTTTAATTTTCACAGAATCTCTAAGAGAAGAATTTAACATGGAACTAATCGAAGAAGCTAATTTAACATTTTGAGTTTCCACAAACACCCAGTTAGGAATAATTGAATCCAATTGAGTAGAAAGGGTATCTACATTAATCGACACCTCTTCAATTAAAGGTAATTGTTCCGCAGTTGGAAAACGATTTAGAATAGCTTTACTAGCCGAACGATTTAATGAATCAGCAACAATTAACACTTTTTCATTCTGATACCTTAGCGAAGCTAGTTTCAATAATCGATCTCTAAGGATAGAATCCGCAGGTATAGGCATATGTGCGTTTGAATAACCATAGGTGTTTTCAGAAGCAGCAGGATATACAATTGGAATTGCCTTGGAGTTAGCATAGGAAGTAGCAGCAGAATAACAACGGCTACTTAATGGTCCAATAATGGCATTTATATCCACACTATCTAGCTCCATAAATCGCTGCATTACATAAGCATTATTTAATTGTGTATCTATGGGTAATGGATTGATATGTATGGATTCTTTTGCGAGTCGCTCAATAGCTAGTAGCGCTCCCTGATAGAAATGAATGCTGAGTTTCATATCCCGTCTTACCTCAAAAGTTTTCTCCATTAAGAGCGTATCTAATAATGCTGCCTTATCAATTCTAAAAGGGAGTGGATAAGCAATCGTATAATTTTTTTCTTCCTGGTAAAAGGGTTCAAACAAAGGCGCGACTACCCCTAATTTATAGGATTTTGATTCTTGTATATAAGGTCTAACCTTAAGGTTCATACCTATATGCAATCCAGTCAATAATAATCCAGGATTGTAATCTAACAGTTGATTAAGGTGTATTTGATAGGATCTTGTGATGTCGAAGAAATCCTCTTTTGCAGCAACCTTATGAATTATGAATTCTTGCTTAGGAATTTCCTTTCTAAGATAGATAGAATCACCAATACTAAAGGCGGTATCTACTCCTATAGGTAGTTGAATACTCACTCCTACCGGTAACGCATTAAAATCTTTAGAAATAGAAGGATTGAGCTTAACAAAGGAATCTTGACTAATATTAAAATCCTTTAAAATTCGCCAGCGATTATCATCAGGTCTTATTTTATAGGTACCCATATCTTGTGCAAAGCCCATAAGGCTTAACAAAAACACGACACCAAAAAGACTCCTTTTTATAAGCATTATTCCCATTCTATAGTTGCAGGTGGTTTAGAACTGATGTCATAGACCACTCTATTAACCCCTGGAACTTTGTTAATGATGTCATTGGAAACCTTTTGTAAGAATTCGTAAGGAAAATTCACCCAATCTGCAGTCATACCATCGGTACTCTCCACTGCTCTTAAAGCAACACATTTTTCATAGGTACGTTCGTCTCCCATAACGCCTACGGAGTTTACAGGAAGTAACATCGCACCTGCTTGCCATACCTTATCATAAAGTCCCCACTCTCTTAATCCGTTGACAAAAACGGCATCAACTTCTTGAAGTATTCTCACTTTTTCAGCTGTGATATCACCTAAAATACGAATACCAAGTCCAGGACCTGGAAATGGATGTCTACCCAGCAATTTAGCGTCAATTTCTAAAGCAGCTCCAACTCGCCTTACCTCATCTTTGAATAATAATTTTAGGGGTTCTACTACTTTAAGTTTCATATAATCTGGTAAACCTCCTACATTATGATGACTCTTAATAGTAGCGGAGGGTCCTCCAGTAGCAGAAACAGATTCAATAACATCAGGATAAATCGTTCCTTGACCTAACCATTTTGCATCTTCTACTTGTTGTGACTCATCATCAAATACATCAATAAATACTTTTCCAATGGTTTTACGCTTGGCTTCAGGATCACTGATGCCTTTGAGCGCGTCTAGAAAACGGGCTGAAGCATCAACTCCTTTTACATTAAGGCCCATATGTTTATACTGATCCAATACTTGTGAAAATTCATCTTTTCTAAGTAGCCCATTATTAACAAAAATACAATGTAAGTGATCACCAATTGCTCTATGCAATAAAACAGCGGCTACCGTAGAATCAACTCCTCCTGATAATCCAAGAATAACTTTATCAGTTCCTATCGTCTTTTTAAGATCGTCAACTGTTTCTTGCACAAATGAATCTGGAGTCCAGTCTTGTTGAACACCAGCGATATCAACTAAGAAGTTTTTTAACATTTGTGTCCCATCAGTAGAATGATAAACTTCTGGATGAAATTGTATAGCGTAGGTTGTTTCACCTTCTATTTTATAAGCTGCATTTTTGACATCAGCTGTACTACCAATTAGTTTTGCATGTGCTGGTAGATGTTTAATGGTATCGGAATGACTCATCCAAACTTGAGAACCCGTAGACACCCCATCAAAAAAATGATCTTCATGATCGATAAACGAAAGATGAGCTCTCCCATATTCTCTAGTATTTGAAGGAGCTACCTCACCTCCAGAAAAATGAGCTAAATATTGAGCTCCATAACACACTGCTAAAAGAGGTTTCTTACCTCTTATCTGAGATAAATCAGGATGTGGAGCGTCTTCTGATCTCACTGAGAAAGGAGATCCAGATAAAATAACTGCTTTATAAATAGCTAAGTTTTCTGGTAATTTATTGTAAGGTTTAATCTCACAAAAAATATTGAGCTCTCGTACTCTTCTAGCGATGAGTTGCGTATATTGAGAACCAAAATCTAAAATAAGGACATTGTTATGCATGCGCAAAAATAATAATTTGAACGTTACTGAAGTTCATTTTAAAGCTATTTTTAAGATTATTTCCTAAGAATAATCTAATTGATATCACCCGTTCAAAAAGTCTGCCAAAATCAATTCATAGAATCCAAAATAACTGCAATATCTTTTGCAGACGTTTCCGGATTTATAAAACAAAAACGAGCAATGCTTTCCATCGTACCATCAATTTCATATAGGGTTGGGGTTACTAAGGCAACATTATTTTTTAAGTTATGTAAGGTCCATTTACGATAATCATCAAAAGTCCACCCTTTACGTTTGAATAATACAATAGATAAACTAATAGGTCTAACCATTGATAGGTAATCGCGTTCTTTAATCATTTCTTCGGCTTTCTTAGCTAAATCTAAAGCAGTATCAACAGCTAATTTATAGCGATCGGTGCCGTGCATAGCTAATGAAAACCATAGGGGAAGCCCTCGAACTCTTCTCGTTAATTGTATTTGATAATCAGAAGGATTAAACCCTTCCATTCCCTTTTGATTAAATATCTCTAAGTATGAACCGTGTTGAGCATGAGCATTCTTAGCTAATTCCGGCTTTTTATAAATAATGGCCCCACAATCATAAGGGGCAAAAAACCATTTATGAGGATCAATAGTGATACTATCTGCATTCTCAATACCTTTAAATTGATCACGAACCTTATCGGACATCAAGGCTCCACCTCCATAGGCAGCATCAACATGCATCCAAAGATCATGTTGTTTACAAAATAAGGACGCTTCTTCCATATGATCAATAATACCAGAGTTGGTGCTCCCTGCATTAGCTACAACTGCAAAAACAGAATTTTGATCTTCTTTAGACAGTTCATTAAACGCATTAGATAAATCTTCTTTTGACAATGCTTCTTGAGTTGCAATGGTCACGATAGCAGCATCGACTATTTTAGCCATACTTTTGACAGAAGAATGAGCCTGTGAAGAACAAAGAATAATTCCTCTTTTATGGATATTTTCTTGAGATTTAGACCTCCAATGCTCTCTTGCCGTTACTATTGCTGATAAATTAGCAGCAGTTCCTCCACTTGTAAATACTCCAAACGAGCCTTTTGGCAATCCAGTTAAAGACACGATCCAACGCATCGCTTCATTTTCACAAAAAATTCCTCCTGCTCCTTCCATCCAGTATGATCCATGAATAGAAGAGGCTGCAGTAACTAAATCAAATAAAATAGAAGCTCTTGTAGGAGCAGCAGGCACAAAAGCCAAATGTCTTGGATTATCGATGGACACAATGTGCTTAACCAATACCTCCTTAAAGAGTTCAAAAGCTTTTAACCCTCCTATTCCCTTACTATTCACCGTTTCTCCTACCTTCTCTCTCAATTCTTCTTCAGAGATTGCTAGGCCAATATCAGGATCAGTTTTAGTAATTCTACCAATTACATACTTCATTACATCCATAGTCATTTCAACCACTTCAATGTCTATATGGTGCATCATAACTTCCTTACATTTTTAGAATAGTAAAAACTTTTTTAAATGGATCTAAGTTTTCCAATAAAGCCTTTTTAAAATCGGAGGAATAAGTGCTGTAAAATTCCGAAAAATTAGAAGCACGTTCTTGAAGTCCTTCTCTTGGAAATAATTCTTCCTGAAGTTGAACTAAACGAGCAATTTGATCACTAAGCTTTTTCTTTTGTGCATTAAGCAATCGTTTTTCCAATTGATCAACCCCTTTAAATTGCTTCTTTTCTTGTGCTTTAACAGCACCTAAAAAGGAAGCATCGGTTTGTGAAGCGATACGGTATAATTCCTTAAATTGAGTTTGTAATTGATCTTTTAAAGGACTTAAATCAATGTCAATATTCGATATTTTACGAATATGCTTATTGATGAGATCCTCTCTTGATAAAAATAAATCTTTAGATGATATTCCTAATTTATCTATTTTTTTTGATTGTTTAGTTGAAATAATTAGGACCGAATCTCGAAGCATAAGAATTGGAAAAGTCACAGAAAAACCTTCAAACATCTTTTTAAGTTCTAACCAATACGCTAGTTCCCCAGCTCCACCAATATAAGCTAAATTGGGTAAGATAACCTCTTGATAAAGCGGTCTTAGAATCACATTAGGCGAAAAATATTCCGGGTGATTCTCAATCATTTGGGTGAGTTCCGACTCCGTATAACTTATATCGGTGTTTAACACCTTATATAGTGTTCCTTCTTTAACAATTCGTTCTCTTAATCCTTCATTTAAATAGAAAAAATTAAGTTCTCTTGGATTCACTTGAATAGAATAACTAGCAGTACTAGCGGAGAGTTCTTCTATGGTCTTACTCACCATATGAAAGGATACTTGTTCACTAAACTCTTTTTTGATCTGTGGAATAAACAAACGCTTAAGCGCTTGTTTATTGGGATCTATTATAACTAAACCTTCCTTTTTAAAGAGTTCATTGGCTAGGTAGAATGTTGCTTGCGATAGGTTGGTATGATTTATATAGGCCTGTTCAAATAAATCACAAAGCTCTTTTGAAGCTTCAGAAGGTCCTAATTCAGCTTTTAAAACAGATAAGACCTCTTCCAATCCATCAGTTTTAAATTCACCTACAGCACCATGTTGATCTTCTTGTCCCTCCCAACGTATAATTTTTCCGTTGAGATAAAAGTGATTAATTTCATCAAAATCATGATCTTCAGTTGCCATCCAATAAACAGGAACGAAATCATATTCTGGATAGGCATGTTTTAAGGACTTACAGCTATTGATCACTGAAATTATCTTGTACAAAAAATATAAGGGGCCAGTAAATAAATTTAATTGATGCCCAGTGGTTATTGTAAAGCAATTGTTTTGTAATAATTGATCAATATGATTAATAACCAATTCAGAGGTAGCTATTTGACGGTATTGTTCATTTAAACTCGAAACTAAAACAGATCGATGTGCTTTTGAAAATGAAGACTTTTGTTCAAGTTGCAACTTAAACCCATCCAGATCAGGTTGATTACCATAAAATGGACGAACAGATTGATTTCCCTGTAAATAATCGATAATCAATTGAGAATAGTAACCACTATCTTGGTATGTTATACAGTCTAACTCCATTTATTTAAAAATATAAAGATAAAATACTTACTTAAGATAATAGGATTAATCTTAATTTTTATGGGGTTTTTAACTGTTACTGAATATTACGTTGCTTTTTAACAAAGTATTGGAACACTTTTTGTTTAATTATAACTAATTTTAAAATGAATGACTTAGTTAGTATACATTTAAACTTGCGCTTCATGAAAACAGTTATAGTTCATCACACAAATCGTCTCTTCAAGATTTTTTTAATTATTATCGTATGCCTACACCCCCTGGTGTCTCAATCACAAATTTCAACGAGTCAGGAATCGTATACCGAATTCAGAGGTAAAGTAGTAGATAAGCAATCAAAAGAACCGTTATTATTAGCTACCATCACAATTGAAGGAACCAACGCTAGTTCAGTAAGCAATAACGATGGTGAATACCTCATTAAAGTACCCAAAAGTCAATTAGATGGAATTCTTAGAATTCAATATACTGGGTATCAAACTACCCTTATTCCAATAGCTTCATTAAATCGTAAATCAGCTATCATCTATTTAGAATCATCGGAATTGCTCCTTAAAGAAGTGGATGTTATTGCTCCTAAAAATGCTACTCAATTAGTGTTAGAAGTTTTTGCTAACAAAGGGAAGAACTACTCCAATACCTCAAAATTTATGACTGCATTTTATAGAGAACAGATTAAAAGAAGGTCTAAAAATATAGCGCTTGCAGAGGCGGTATCAACAATTGTTAAGCGCCCTTACAACAATGATGTTAACGACGCAATATCAATTGTTAAGGCTAGAAAAAGCACCGACTACAATTCCAAAGATACGTTAGCAATTAAATTTCAAGGAGGTCCCTATAATGCACTATATATTGATGTAATAAAATATAGTGATTTTATATTTTCAGAAGAGTTAATTAGTCAATATGACTTTAGCTTCAAAAGCTCAACTAGAATCAATAATAAACTTATTTATATTGTTCATTTTGAACCTAAACAGGGTCTAATTGAACAACGGTATACGGGAAACCTTTATATTGATATCGAAGATAAAGTTCTTACTAACGCTATATTTTCTCTAAAAATTACTGATCCTACACTAGCATCTAAGTTGTTTGTTCAAAAAAAACCAAAGGATGCCTTTGTTTATCCAACAGAAGTTACATACCGAGTTGATTATAGAGTTAAAAATAATCAATGGTATTATGGGTACAGCAATATCAATATGACTTTAAAGGTGGAATGGAATAAAAGATTATTTAATTCCGTATATTCGATGCAAGCCGAAATGGCTATTACCGACTGGGATGAATTAACAGATCGACAACGCATCAAGTTTCGTGATCGTGTAAAAAGTTCAATTATTTTAGCTGATGAAGCCGATGGCTTTTCTGATCCTGAATTTTGGGGTGCCTATAATATTATTGAACCTGACAAATCAATAGAAAACGCTATACGAAAGATCAGAAGACAACTAAAAAGAATTAATAAAGAGTAATCGTAAATGAATAAACGAAGAGTATTTTTAACCGGATTACTAGGATTGAGTTCTACTACACTTTTACCTAAATCACCAGTAACATATAAAGATACCCCTAAGAGTCTCATTGGAAAAAAATTAAAACCTGGAGCCAGAATAAAACTTTTAGCACCTGGATTTGCTATTAATGAAGAAAAACTTGCTATTTCAATTGAAGGAATTTCAATGATGGGATATCAAGTAATCTATGATACTTCGATATTAAATCATAAAGGATATTTTAGTAATGATGATGAGTTTAGAGCAAATGAACTCAATAACGCTTTTGCAGATCCGTCAATTGATGCGATACTATGCGCTAGAGGTGGCTATGGAACTACACGTATTCTAGATCGATTAGATTACAAACTCATCGCGCAGCATCCAAAACCCTTAATTGGGTTTAGCGATATTACAGCACTTATCAATGTCATTCAGCTTAAAACAGGCCTTATTGGTTTTCATGGACCTGTTGGCAGTAGCTTGAACAATGAATTCAGTAGAACAACTTTAAACACTATGCTTCAAGGCAAATCATCTTCATTTACAATAAAGAGTCCTACAACAATACCAGAAAAGGAATTAAACAACAAAGAATATGAGCGATATACAATCGTTCCAGGTGAAGCTCAGGGAAATTCCGTTGGAGGAAGTCTAACGTTAATTTGTTCTTTAATGGGTACTCCCTATGAGCTCGATTTTAAAAATAAAATTGTCTTTATAGAAGATGTTGGTGAAAAACCCTATCGAATTGATCGTATGCTTACCCAATTACTATCAAACAATAGCTTTAAGCAAGCAGCAGGAATTGTTTTTGGAGTATGTATTGGGTGTGATGTCACTACAAATGAAGGAGGATTCTTTTTAAAAGAAGTCATCATGGACCGTATTCAACCGCTAAACATTCCTTCATTTTACGGCATGTCATTCGGACACATACCCGAAAATGTAACCCTCCCAATTGGAGCAAAAGTAGCTATAAACACAGAAAATCAAACAATTAAGATCCTTGAAAAAGTGGTCGCTTAATTGGCAATTTCACTGAAAAAATAAATGCGATATAAACGCAGTTCATCATCCTCATAATCCCCGTCAAAATAAGCGGAAGCTTTAGCGATATCATCCGTTTGAGCATCTAAGAAATACTCCTGTAACTCTTCTTGCATTTCTTCATCAAAACTTTCCTCTATCCAATAACTGATGTTGAGTTTGGTTCCACTAAAAACAATTTGTTCCATCTCTTTAAGAAGATCTTCATGTGAAAGACCTTTAGCTGATGCAA
>Ga0255775_1001978_pt1 | contig 18253 bp, 11 predicted proteins | sample 011ome_26_FD_179973 | JGI IMG/M metagenome (GOLD analysis project Ga0255775, IMG submission 179973) | Coastal salt marsh microbial communities from the Groves Creek Marsh, Skidaway Island, Georgia - 011511BT metaG (version 2) | ecosystem: Environmental > Aquatic > Marine > Intertidal zone > Salt...
ACTTGAGTATCAACAATAAGTAAATCGTTAAATCGAGCTGGCAGAAGATACTCAGCCTGAAGTGATTTAACAGCAAAAACAACACTTTGATGTTTGATTAATTGATCTTGTTCAAAACCCATTTCAAAATCTACCCTAGACATAACACAAAGTATACATCCCAAAACCACCATGAACAGTGATAACTGTATTTTTAACAATGTCTACTTATTATTAAAAAATACCCTATAAATATGTCTACTTTTTTTTAGATTAATTTTATATATTTGTAGATAATTACATTTCAAGATAAAAAATATTAGGCATAAAAAAGCCTTGCTTGACAAATAATCCAAGCAAGGCTTGCCATCAGGTTAAAGGATTACACAACTGACAGTTTCATTCTTTTTGCTTTCTCAATAATTTCTATACTATCTAATAGCATTAGATTTTGATTGGTTAACGAATTAACAATTGACTCTAGTTCTTTTATTTTTTTATTTTTATTGCTTATGATCTGATCTTTCTTCTTTATCTTACCTCTCTCATTTTTGTTATATGTTGTTATTTCATCATGAAGCTCATCAAACTCTCGGCTCCTGCCTCTTTTTATAGCACTCTTACCCTTTCCACCAGTCTCTTTAATAATTCTTTCAAATGATATAGGTCCTTTTATTTCGTTTTTTAATTTAATAAATACTTTACGATATTTTGTTACTGTACTCATATTTTTTCCTTTTTTCTATTTTATTTTTATAGTTCTTTAATTTATCTAATATTTCAAAGCCAAACCTTTTATTAAACTCACCTTCTGAAGTATTTGGCTCAGAATTAACAACCAACTCATAACTATCAATAGCTTTTTTCAATTTTGGTATAGTGGTGATGGAATTCTTACAATCAATACATGCTGGAATATCCATTGTTAAGCTACCATCACAATTACTTGTTGAAGTACAATAGCCAAACAATGTAGGCTTACAAGAGAACATCCCTTTTTTTGCAAGTTTTTTAGTTTCAATCCATGTAGCTTTCAGTATTCTTGGATCGTCTGTTACTTTTAATTCTTTTTTCTCGATAAACTGACCCTTGGGTCCATGAAGCTCATCTTTACTTAATAAAATATTTTCAATATATCCATATATTTCAGCATCTAGAGATATAGAACTAAGAAGATAGGCAATATGCTTACTATCAGATGAAAGGTAACTATTTTTAGCACTACTGTAGTAAATTGTCATTGCAAACGTGCAATGCTGGTATTGTCTTTTTAGACTTGGAAGTGTAACCATGTTGCTTTGTGCCGCATAAAAGGCAATACTCCTTCTAAATTGGTGATCTGTAAAACTCCACACCTTACCAATTTGAAATTTGTCATCATTACTCCAATCTATAAATGGGTTAACTCTGTAAAGAAAATCCAAATCATTCTTATCAATGATAATTTTTTCTTCATTTGGAATTTTAGGGTTGTTATTGTTAGAACCCATTAAAATCACTTTTCCGTCAAACACAGCTTTTGTACGCGCTATATGATCGCTACTAATAAATAACGGTATTTCTGATTTTTTTAAGCCAATATGAGAGCCGATCAATAGTGAAAAAGATTTTAAAAAATCATACGCATTTATAATATCTTTTGAAGTTACCCAAGTGGTTAGTTTTTGACCGGGAACTAGCTTTGTTGTAGTGCCACTAAATAGCCAATATTCCTCCAAATCTATTTGTACACTATTGAGTGAACTAGACGTTAATGAATACACTTCGCCCTTTCGCATGCCACTATATGCCTCTATTAACCAGCGGCACAAAAATCTAACATTGTTTATATATTCATATAAATTTGTCTTATTGCTTATACCTCTATCTTTACAAAAATTTACAAGATTGAATGTCTTAATTGCATCACCAAAAAAAGGCTTTATTACGTCAATTCCGTAGTCCTCTATCTGAGTAGCTCTACTAAGGCCATACCCAGGATCTTTTGACATTTTTTTTAGTAGTCGTATAATTTTATTATTGTAAGCAGATACTTCCACAACCAGCTCTTGTATCTGAGATATCAACTCAGATAGTATCCTCTGTGGAATTATCGGGTGCTGTCTGTTTTCATAATTAAGCTCTTTTATACGTTGCCGAATACAAGAAATATCTATCCCTTTATATACAGAGTACGGTAATTTTTTTGATTTATATGAACGAAGAGTGTTAACAAGAGCGTTAAATTGTGCGGCCGATCCTTTTGTATCGATACCTTCTAAAAACAGAATCAATTTATCGGCACTATTAAAAAAATCACTAATACTAATTGATGATTTCTCACAAAAAAAAGCTATTTTTCTTAATGGCTGAATATGACTATGAAGGGTGCTAATTTCAATAAAACCGCCAATTCCATTCTCAATTTTAAAATATAGATTATAGGCGATACTTTTTATTTCATCTCTATACGCGGCCGGAATGTTTTCAAAATGAACTCTCTTGCTATTTTTTATTGGGCCATATGGATAAAAATCCCACACGTCATCTTTAAATCTAGAAACAACCACGCCTTGATCGTTTTCAGAAATAACATAGTCACCCCCGGGAGTGTCTAATTGAGTTTTAATATCACAATTTAAGGGTGTATTTTTTTTTGCTTGATTGTTCATGCTAATTCATAAATTAAATTTAATGTTCTCATAAAAAATGTATTTGGCTTACTTGTAGTCACCTCTTTTCTACACAATTCAATATCATCTAATGTCATTTTTGATTGATCTACAATTGCACTTTTGTATAAATTAATGCGATCATATAAGGGTCTAAATAGAGACTCATGATGATTATTATTCGCTAAAATTCTAGACTTGTTAATTAGCATCTCTAATTTCAACAATTTCTTATAACTATCATGGTCTGCATGCACAGCAAACTGTTTACAAAATAAACATCCTTTTGAATTAACACAGTCTGGTTCAATCACTGCCCCTTTGTCAAATACAGGACTCGAAACGTCTTTACATAGCCCGTAGGTAATGTCCGTGGTTTTTTCTGTATCACTTACAACTATATTGCTACTTAAGTGATTAAAAAAATCAGTCATCTCTTTGGTTTGGTTTTTTAAAGACCCATTGTGGTAACTTTCTCTTGCAACTTCTTTTGAATGCTGCATCATTACTGCAGTTTGTGAATAATCACCTGAAATATCTTGAATAGTGTTATTTTTAAAAGATCTAAGCTGTCTTGCTGTTGCCACTTCACTTATATTAAAGTGCGATATTAACGCCTCGTTAAAGTCTGAAACCCCTGTTTTAATTTTTCTAAAGTTCTTTTTTCTATATTCAAAGAATAAATAGTCAAAACTTTCAATATTATTAGCATTCAACATAAACTCTCTAAGCTTTAAATATTTTTTAAACTTACTAACAAACGTGCTACCCACTTTAAATTCTACTTGCTTGCCATTGGCGCGATACTTAATTGATTTGTAATTTATATCATCTCGTGTCTCGTCAAATGTCCCGCCATCCCAAGGGAGATTCAACATCTGAGCATGATTCATTCCTGTGTTTAAAAGAAACATCATAATAAAACTATCTGATGCAAGAGCTGCCAATCTCAATCTGGCGGAATGATATTTATCTTTATTGGCTAGAGAAATTTTTTCATTTAAGGTATCTATTTTATTTTTTGCATACCACATCCTTTTATCTATTGTGCCGGTGTACTTAGATATTCTGATAGTTTTAAGAACCTCTTCTAGACTTTTAATTTTTCCAGTGTTAAAGTCAAATGCTGTACCTTTATTTCTTTCATTTTTAAATGCGTTATGACTCATTGGAACGCACCACATAAAATCCTTTTTCACTTGAAACTTGAATGGATATTGACCAACATCAATAACAAAATCTGTAAATTGATTAAATAGCTGCTCATATATAACGGAAAGCTCGTTTGTATTATTTGCAGGCTCTGCATTCTTAGTTTCTCCTTTCGCCCCTGCAATTTTTATTGTCTCGAATTCAAGATTTGATCCCGGTATTGCTGAATTGAAAAAACTCACGGTTTCTTGTTGCAATCTGCTGGCATAAATGGATGAAACAACCCCTTTTCTTACTTTAATCAACAAATAATCAGTGTATTTAAGATATGCTTCCTTTGCGTATTTAAAATTAAAATTATTTAGCAGCATTCGCTTGTTTTCATCACACCATCTGTAAAATTTTTCAAGTGATCTAATTTGACTCAGTATCGTTATTTCTCTGATCTTCATCCTTCTTCTTCTATATACATATCTTAAAACGGCCACTATAAATTTGTCTCGATCTTTTTCATAGCTACTCACATCTACCAGATTAACTTTTATAGAGTGTAATTTGCTTTTATGGAATACTGAATAGTACCAACTTCCTATGTCAAATTCATAATCATAAATGTCAAGAACAATCTGCTCAGGATGCAGGAATAGGATTTTATTGTTATCATCAAACAAATCATTAATTTTGTATAAATGGGTTTTTCTTTCAACAAATTTAGTAGTCATTCTTAAACTCTTCTAGCATATTTTCATATCTATTTTGAATATCCATATAAAAAGTATCTATTTCTTTCCAATTAAGATATCCTTCTGTTGTCAGTCTGCTGCTATGCCCCATTCTTTCTTGAACTCTTCCCAATATATCAAGATAATATGACCCTCGTATATCTGATACATCGGAATCAGTTTTCTTAATTCTATCCATTTCATCTCTAACTAAATTCACACCATACGTAGCCCTTAGATCATGAAATCTAAAACTAAACATTTCATTGTTTAAGCGCAAATCAGGGATAATTTTTTTCGTAATAAATTGATCTATTGATCCGCCTTCTGGGACATTTTTAAGATCCTCTATCTTTTTATCACTTCTTCTTGAATAATAAGGATTTCTATTACTTGTAATAAAGACATACTGGCTATTCGAATCTTCATTAACATAAGCCGACCGATCTAACCTTGACTTGTACCTTTTTGACTCTAAATAAACACAAACCATTTCATAAAGTTTTTTAGGAATATGGATAACATGAGGCTTGTTGTTTTTAACATCTACCTGTGTCCCTGGACCGATACCAACATGATAAAAACCTTTAACACAATGCTTAGAGTTATCAAAAATACTTTTTGGCATGGTTAAAACACTTTGCATTCTTGCTCCAGTCGTTAATGCTAATAAAAAAATCAATATCATTTCAATATTTCCAATTCTTTTTAATGAATTAACAAGAGCTTTTTGTTCATCTTCAGTTAATGGAATTAACTTTCCACCATCTTCTATGTATTCTTGACTGATTGGGGTTTCAGAAGCTCTTGAAAACATTTTATGTATAGCTGTACTTGTTACATTTTTTGACATAGACCTGCCCTCTGCGTTTAAGTAATACACAGACCTTTCAGTTGCTCCTCCGAACAAGTCATGCTTGAACTTATATCCAGAATCTATCAAGTGGAAGTAAAAATTAACTACCTGTGTGGCTCTTTTTTTTGCAGTACTTAAAGCAATATTTCCTCTTTCCATTTCATCGTGTAGATAAATAGCATATTTAAAGGTAGGCCTTTGCAACTCAAACTCATGATCTGTTAAAAAATCAACACCGTTTTCTAAACACCATGATCTAAATTCAATTAATCCTTTTGCAATATCTTTTATTGTTTTTTGTGGCACTGGACATATAGAACTAGATTGTCTTTTTAATTTACTTAATAAATACAAATTACCTTCTTTCCATAATGACCCATCTGGGTCATGCACAGCAATAAAATGAAGGTAGGAATTACAACAGAAACCATTAGTTTTTTCTTTGAAGTATCTTTGTTTTTTATTTTGTATTTTTATAGGTTCTGAATTTTTTCCATTAATAGTTGTTTGCTTGTATAGCTCTATCTTTGGAACAGCCCTTGTTTTTGCTCTAAAACTCACTTGATTTTTAATAGTCATATTTTTTTTAATCACCTTGTTTTTATAAAGTTTTTGTATTGTTTTTTTGAAGCATGCACAATACTAATAGACATGGAAATTTCGCTTTTTCAAAAAAAATACAAATAAAAATGAAAAAATACAAATAAATCCAATATTTGGCAATAATCTAATCAAATTACTAACATATGGCAGTTCAAGTATTTTTAATTTTGGATTGATTAAAGTTGGTTAAAATAAGTGTCATAATCAATTATTAATCAACATTAAAAATCGTTAAAACTACATGCCAGAAGATAAAAACAACTTTGAACAAACGCTGTTTAAAACAGCCGATAAACTGCGTAAAAATATTGATGCAGCAGAATATAAAAATGTAGTTCTAGGGTTAATTTTCCTGAAGTATATTTCTGATTCATTCTCTGACCTATACACAACACTAGAAAGTGATGAATACTCTGACCCTGAAGATAGAGATGAGTATCTAGCTGAGAACATATTCTTTGTGCCAAAAGATGCTAGATGGAATTCATTACAAGAGAAGGCGAAATTGCCTGAAATAGGCGTTGAAATTGACAACGCCATGTCTGCCATCGAAAAAGAAAATATTGAGCTAAAACATGTATTGCCGAAAGTCTATGCCAAGCCCAATCTGGATAAAACTGCACTCGGACAACTAATTGACGTAATCTCTGATATCGAGCTTCAAGCCCAAGATGAACATTCAAAAGATTTACTCGGCAGAGTGTATGAATATTTCCTCGGTGAATTTGCCAATGCAGAGGGTAAAAAAGGCGGTCAGTTCTACACCCCAAAATCCATCGTAAAACTCATGGTAGAGATGATTGAGCCATACAAGGGCAGAGTGTACGATCCTGCTTGTGGTAGTGGCGGCATGTTTGTCATGAGTGAAAAATTTGTTGAGGAACATCAAGGTAATATTTCTGATATTACTATTTATGGCCAGGAGTCAAATCAGACTACTTGGAAGCTCTCAAAAATGAACCTTGCGATTCGCAATATCAACTCACAGTTTGTATCTTGGAATACTCAAGGTAGTTTCCTGCATGATTCTCATCCTGATCTTAAGGCGGATTTTATTTTGGCCAACCCACCATTTAATCAAAAAGAATGGGGGCAAGATATTCTCGCTGAGGATGCCCGCTGGAAATACGGCCTACCGCCCGCAGGCAATGCCAACTTTGCTTGGATGCAACACATGCTTTATCACTTGGCTCCTAATGGCGTAATGGCAACAGTACTGGCAAATGGCAGCCTAAGCTCCAACACCTCTGGCGAAGGCGATATTCGTACAAACTTAGTCAAAGCTGATTTGGTCGATTGTATTGTTGCTTTGCCAAAGCAACTGTTTTACAACACAGGCATTCCTGCCACTATTTGGATACTGCGTCGCAATAAACAACAGCGCCAAGGTGAAACGCTATTTATTGATGCTTCAGAAATGGGCTTTATGAAAGACCGAGTGCATCGGGAATTTGCTTCTGAGGATATTGAAACTATCGAGCAAACTTATCATAACTGGAAAAATAGCGCAGATGAATATGAAGACATCAAAGGCTATTGCAAATCAGCTCAACGCTCAGACATTGAGAAGCACAGCTTTGTACTTACCCCAGGGCGCTATGTTGGTATTCCCGATGAAGAGGATGACGGCATTCCCTTTGCAGACAAAATGCAAGAATTAACAGAGACGCTCGCCGAGCAAATGGAGCAAGAAAAATTGCTTGATGAAAATATCAAAACTCAACTAGAAAAAATAGGCTTTAAGCTGTGAGTGAATTACCAGAAGGCTGGGTTGAAACAACACTTGGAGAAGTGGCAAGTTTCAAATATGGAAAAATGCCGAAAAAGCCTAATATTGTTTTAAAAGGTTACCCTATATACTCAGGATATAGATACGTTGGCTTTTACCCTACAACAAACTGTCCTAAAGAAAGCTTAATTGTTGTTGCTAGAGGTGTAGGCGGAACTGGCGATGTGAAAATTTGTAAGGATGACTGTCATCTTACTAATTTAAGTATATTGATAGATAACGATGCTACAAAGTTAGATAGAAAATTTGTTTACTATAAATATTCATTACGAAATTTAAAGTATTTGGATAGTGGTTCAGCCCAATCCCAAATTACAATTAGCGACCTTCAAAGTTTAGAAATTTCATATCCAGCACTCAATGAGCAAAAATCCATTGCTGACACCCTCTCAAGTTTTGATGGCAAGATAGAGCTATTGCGTGAGCAAAACAAAACCCTTGAAACCCTCGCACAAACAATTTTTAAAGAATGGTTTGTCAAATTTAATTTTCCAGATGCTACGGGTGAGATGATTGACTCTGAGCTTGGGGAGATTCCTAAAGGTTGGCGAGTTGGAAAGTTAGAAGATATAGTGACAAACATCCGAGAATCTTTAAAAGCAAAAGACAATATTCAAGATAGAAAATATATTCCAATTGATAATATTCCAATGAAGCAATTAGGATTAGACTCATACAGCCCTATAGAAAATGCTAAAAGCAGTCTTGTAGGGTTTGAGCCTGGCGATATTCTATTTGGTGCAATGCGTTGCTATTTTCACAGAGTGTGCTTTTCTACTGTCAAGGGTGTCACTAGAACAACGGTTATGATTCTTAGGCCAAAAAAGAAATTATTTTTTGAATTCTCTCTTTTGCTAATAAATCAAAATAAATCGGTTGATTATGCAAACCAAAACTCCAAAGGAACAACTATGCCATATGCAGTTTGGGATGGTGCGTTTGCAGACATGCCAATTACAATTCCACCAGAAGAAATGGCTATAAAATTCTCAAATTTAACTTCTCCTATGCTAGCTAAGATTCAAAAAAATATTTCTCAGATAGAAGTTTTATCAAAAACTAGAGATGCTTTATTACCGAAACTAATGAGTGGTATCGTTAGGGCGAATACATGATTATAAAAAATAAAGAAATAGTTATAGATGGCAGTGATGTCTTTGCTAATGATGTATTAGATAGAAAGGATTCTATAGACAATTTATCTCAAATTATTTCTACAACAAATGATCCATTTGTTTTATCCATTGATGCCGACTGGGGCGCAGGGAAAACAACATTTGTTAGGTTGCTAAAGGCACATTTAGAAAAAGATCATCAAATTCAAAGTATTTACTTTAGTGCCTGGGAAGAAGACTATTCCAAAGAGCCATTAGTATCAATTCTTGGAAAGATTAACAAACATATTGACGAAAAATTTCCTGGAAATGAAAAGTTAACAACACTGAGTAATTTAGCAAACAAGTTAACAGCTAGAGTTATCACAAGAGGTATTTCAGCGTTTGTTAAAGGTTCAACAGGGGTTGATGTAGAAGGTGGAATTTCAGAAGTAGTTACTGAGTTTTCTGAAAAAACAGCACTTGATTTAATTGAAAGTTATAAAACGGATGAGGATGCAATAAAGAAGTTTAAAAGGAGCATTGGAGAGCTGTTATCAAGTATTGACTCAGAAAATCCATTTGTTATTTTTATTGATGAATTGGATAGATGTAGACCCCTGTATTCTATTGAACTGCTTGAAAGAGTTAAGCACTTGTTTAATATTGATAAGTTGATTTTTATCTTATCAATTGACAAAGAACAGCTGTCAGAATCTATCAAATCTCAATATGGAAATATAGATACAGACAATTATCTTAGAAGGTTTATTGATCTAGAATACAGGTTAAAAAATCCTAATAAAGATCAGTTTTGTGATGCATTATTTTTAAAATATGATTTTGAAAAAGATATAAGCGCAAAAGGTATAAAGATTGATTTTGGTACATACAATCATGTCAATATGATGAAATATATAGCCAAGTCAATGGATTTATCTTTAAGGGAGATAGAGCAAATCTTCATTCATTTGTCTATATTTTTCAAAGTAATTCAGCCGAAATTATTTGATATACATTTTCGGATATTTGTCTTACTAGTGGCAATTAAAATTAAAAATTCGAATTTGTATCTACAGTTTGTTGATAAAAAGATTAATTACGAAATTATTTTAAATAAGCTTTTTCACAGTGAAACTACCGATGACCATACAGATATGGTGGTAAAGTCAACACTAATGGCAGCGTTTAATAGTAAAGACGAATTAAAAGATATGGTTAACAAGCTTGAAAAAGGCTTTAACGAAAAAGATGAAAAACAACAAATCTTAATTGGCCAATTGAATATGGGTATTGGGGACTTTAAAGACTACAAGTTAAATGACATGGTTAACACCATAAAAAACAAACTAGAGTTTTCTGACCAGTTTAATTTAGAAATTGATAACTCTGAATTTCCACTTAAAAAATGACAAAATTAACTGAAGACGATATTGAACAAAACCTAATAGACTTGCTTAAGTCTCAAGGCTATGAGTATTTCCATGGCACGGAGATCGATAGCGCTCGCAATGGTTTTGATCAAGTTATTATTCAGGATCAGTTTAAGAAATCCTTGCAGAGATTAAATCCCGATTTGAATGAGAGTGCAGTGTCTGATGCTTATCAGAAGGTATTGAGTTTAGAATCAAATGACATTATGTCTAACAATGAGCAGTTTCATAACATGCTCACTAATGGCGTATCTATTGAGGTTTTTGAAAATTCTCAATCAATTGGCAAACAAGTTACTCTGGTGGATTTTGATAATATTAAAAACAATAGTTTTTGGGCAGTCAATCAGTTTGTCATTAAAGAAAATAATCAGTCAAAACGTCTTGATGTTGTTTTGTTTATTAACGGTTTGCCGCTGGTGGTTCTGGAGCTTAAAAGTGCAGTTAATGAAAAAGCAACCCTAGAGCGAGCTTATACACAAATACAGAATTACAAAACTGCCGTGCCAAGCATCTTTTTCTACAATGCCTTGTGTGTTATTTCAGATGGGTTAGATGCTAGAGTCTCTAGCGTATCCGCACCATTTTCTCGTTACCTGGCATGGAAATCTCCCGAGAAACCAGATAACAATGTTTTGCCTGAATTGCAAATCCTTGCTGAACGTATGCTGGACAAAGAGACGCTACTCAAGCTTATCCGCTTTAATACGGTATTTGAATCTGAAGAAATAAAAGATGACAAAACAGGACTACTTCAACAGGTTAAGATTAAAAAAGTTGCAGCCTACCATCAATATTACGTAGTTCAAAAAGCTATTGTCTCGACCTTAAGAGCTCTTAATATTGACAACCAGGTTGTAGATACACAAGATAACGCTTCTAGTTACGGAGTGTCGAGCGTTAAAACACAGTCTAAGGGTGACAAGCGTGCAGGCGTGGTATGGCATACACAAGGCAGTGGCAAGTCGTTGTCCATGGTTTTTTATGCGGGTCAATTGGTTGTTGAACCCTTGATGAAAAACCCAACTATTGTTATTTTGACAGACAGGAATGACTTGGATGATCAGCTATTTGAAACATTTGGTAACTGTGTGCCACTACTCAGGCAAACACCTATTCAAGCCAAAGATCGTGCTGACCTTAAAAAATTATTAAAGGTATCAGGCGGAGGAATTGTCTTTACTACAATACAGAAATTCTACCCAGAAGATAACGGCGCAACTTTTGACATGCTATCTGATAGAGGTAATATTGTGGTGGTGGCTGACGAAGCTCATAGAAGTCAATATGGCTTTACTGGCAAGATAAATGATGAAGGCAATATCAAGTATGGCAATGCTAAATATATGCGTGATGCATTACCAAATGCAACGTACATAGGATTCACTGGCACACCAATTGAAAAAGATGATCGTGATACACAGCAAGTATTTGGTAACTATGTAGATGTTTACGATATTGCGCAAGCAGTAGTAGATGGTGCAACTGTACCGCTTAGTTATGAATCAAGATTGGTAAAAATTAAATTTAGCGCTGAGGCCAGTAAAAAAATTGACACTCTAGTTGATAACATCAAAGGCGCATCAGACGAACAAATAGAAAAGTCTAAATCAAAGAACTCTCAAATTAATGCGATTGTTGGTCATGAGGATAGGCTTGCCGATATTGCAAAAGACATTGTGCATCACTTTGAAGCCAGACAAGAGGTGTTTGAAGGTAAAGGCATGATTGTGTGCATGACTCGTCAAATAGCTGTTGATTTATATTCTCAGATAGTTAAGATTAGGCAAAATTGGCATGATGATGATTTGGATAAAGGATCAATTAAGGTTGTGATGACAAGCAGTAGTGATGACCCTGAGAGCTTCCAGCCTCATCACACCAACAAGAAGGATAGAAAAACTCTTGCTTCGAGACTTAAAGATGCCAATGATGAATTGAAACTAGTGATTGTGCAATCAATGTGGCTAACAGGCTTTGATGCACCGCCACTGCACACACTTTATATCGATAAGAAAATGCAAGGCGCTGCTCTCATGCAGGCAATTGCTAGGGTTAATCGAGTTTATAAGGATAAGCCTGGTGGGCTGATTGTTGATTATATTGGCATTGGTCAAGATCTGCGTAATGCTATGAAAACTTATACTGAGAGTGGTGGACAAGGTGAGGCAGTAATCGATATTGAGCAAGTGATTGTCGGCATGAAGGAGAAATTTGAAGTCGTAGAGCAATTATTCCACGGTTTTAAATACCAACATTATTTTGAAGTTAAAACAGGTGATAAACTTAAAATTTTATTAGGCGCTCAGAACTTCATTCTTAGTGACGAGAAACTCAAAGATAGATTTTTATCAGCTATAGGCTCGTTATCTAAATTGTACGTAATGGCAGTGCCAAGTTATGAAGCGGAACAAATTAAAAATGAAGTTGCATTCTTTCAAGCGGTTAAGTCACGAATTAACAAATTCACACCATCGGGTGCAAAGACTGATCAACAAGTAGATACAGCAATTAGACAGATTGTAGATGATGCGCTCAGTAGTGGCGGTGTGGTAGATGTATTTAAAGCTGCAGGTGTAAGTGCACCATCGCTCGATATTCTATCCGATGAGTTCTTGCTTGAAGTTAAAAACATGAAGCATCAAAATTTAGCTTTTGAGCTACTAAAGAAGCTTTTGAATGATGAGGTTAAGATTCGCAAGAAAAAGAGCCTTATGCAAGGTAAGAAGTTCTCTGAAATGCTGTCTAATGTAATCAAACGTTATCACAATAATCAGATTGACACTGCGCAGGTAATTCAAGAGCTTTCTGAGATGGCAAAAGAGATGAGATTGCAAGATTCCAAAGCAGAAGACTTAGGTTTAACGCCAGAAGAATATGCTTTCTATTCAGTTCTTGCTGAAAACACCTCCACCAAGTTCTTAGAAGATCACAAGATGAGAGATCTTATTCATTTGATTGTCGATATCATTAGAAAGAATGCTACAGTCGATTGGGAAAAGCGCGATGATGTAAGAGCTAGATTGCGCCTAATGGTTAAAAAGGTTTTAATAAAATACGGCTATCCGCCCGATGTTGCTAGATTAGAAGCAGATCGAGTTCTTGAGCAAGGTGAATTATTGGCATACGAATTAAGCCATAAGTGATTAAAGCTATATGCTAACTATTTTCAACTAAAAATTTCGATGGGCTGATACGATAGTACGTATTTGAGGCGTAGGTCGCATAAATTAGTAATCGCTCTCAACCCAATTCTCTTGATTCTCAAAAACTGAATAATTATGTGCACACCCGTACTCATAATTATTACATCCATAGAAGATATATCTATTACCATTTTTTGCTATTGCAGATTTCTTTGGCAGTATATCTCCTATTTTACAAACAGGGCATTTAATGTTTGAAAATTGCTCTTCTACTTCTATCTCTGTAATAAATTTTGACTTATTGTAACTATCCGCAACAAGATACAGCATCTCTTTTGCACGTGTCATTGCGACATAAAATAAGCGTCGTTCCTCGCCATTCTCAAATTGGTCTGCTTCACTTAATAGCAAATTAAGTGTAGGGTCATCAGCCATTTGATTAGGGAGTCCAAATTTACCAGAATTACAATTGATGATAATAACAATATTTGCCTCGAGTCCTTTGGCGCTGTGTATTGACTGGATGTTTGCTTTAATATTTACAGTTTTTCCTTCTGCCTGCACCTTATATGAAACGCTGTTATTGCCAATATTAAGTAATTTATCTTCATTTTTAATTCTCTCTTCGAAGTCAAAGTTATGTCTCGCAAGTATTGTGATTTTTTTATCTTCAATGTCATCATACATATCAACAAGTTCATTGAAAATTCCTATTAATGTACTAGTGTCATCAAACTTTGAATACCGAATTTGGTAATTAGTTCTCATATCTGTATCGACACTGCGCAATTCTTTTTTAGCCTGATTTGGATTTTTCTGAATAAAGTCACTAGACAAATCAATTAACGGGTTGTTGAAACGATAAGTAGTTTCGATTTTCAACCTCTCAGTGACACCAAAATAATTAGTAAAATCTTTGAATAGCGCAATATCACTACCAGCAAATCGATAAATTGACTGCCAATCATCACCTACACAGAAGAGTCTACAACTAGGATTTGATTTTTTTATCGCACGTACCAAGTTGTACCTGCCAATAGAGATATCTTGAAACTCGTCAATAATTACATAATTAATTTTTCTTTTATATTTTTGGCTCGTAATATAATCAGTTGCCTTATTAATCATGTCGCTAAAATCAATTTGCTTTTTCTTGACTAAGTGAGCCTCGTATTCATCGTATATTGGTTCAATAATATCCAAGAATAAATGGTTTCTATTTTTAAGAAACCCTTTTTCTATCTTGTCTGCCTTACTTCTGACATCTTTAATAGAAAATTGATTGGATTTCATTAACGTTATAAATGTGCCAAAAAGTTTAACTAACTCCTTCTCCTCATTCCGATAAAACTCATTAATAATTTGCCATATTTCTTCAGGAGTCTTTGGGTTTAACTCAACTCCAAAATCAATTAAACGTTGTTTTAATTTGTCATAAAAAATATCATCTTGTTTCCACATTTCATAACTGTATGTTTCAATCAACACTGTTGAATGCTTCTTATGTAATTCTCTTTTCCATCGAATTCCATCTGTGTATCGTTTAGCTGCCTGCTGATGTGTCTCGCCATCATTGGCAAAGAATGGTGGAACCTGACCATCTTTGTTGATGCCAAAATGCTCAAAATAGATTTTTTTACCATTTTGAAATATTGTAAAGTCCGGCCTATATTGCATATACTGCCTATCTGCTGTGCTATGCTCGTATGGAGCCTCATACTTATACTTAATGCCATTAAAAAGTAAGAAGTTTGCAATTTTGCACTCTTCAATACTTTTTACAGTTTCTCTTTTAAGTGTTACTTTTCCAGTATTTCCATTTCGTGCTTCAGAAACCTTAAATGTCTTAAAGTTCTGCTCTCTAAGGTATTGGTAATACGCACCCTTGGTTTCAAAGTCAAACTGTGACTTTGGTTGTTGTAAATACTCAGAAGTAAATGTATTAACTTTTTTAATGTATTTTTGGTCTTTTAATAGTTTTTTAAATATTCCTGCTAGAAGCTGGCTAAATTTATGACTTTCAAAGATGCTTGGCTTCTTATTTTCTGCACCAGTTAATACGTCCAATCCAAATTTATGAAATGTTTTTACCTCGACATCATTAATACCAATTCTCTCCTTTAGGTCGTCTGCTGATGCTTTAGTAAACGAAATTAACAGAACCTCTTCAGGCTTGACTTTGTACTTATCTAGTATGTAATGCACCTTGCCTACAATAGTCGTAGTCTTGCCTGAACCAGCACCTGCAATAATTAGATTATTATCTTCATCTGTAACTACTGCAATTCTTTGCTGCTCATCGAGTTGTCTGCCTTCAATATTGTTGAAAAAATCCCTGTACGTCTTTAATTCACTCCTGATAAACGCAGTATTAAATTTCTTTCGCAAATCAGCAACATTTTTATAATCTGAAATAAACTGTTTAATTGTGCTCATATCAGAATTACTTAAACCAATCCTCCCGTATGATTGACTACTAACTTCATCTAAGAGTTTTTTGTGTTGAGTTAACCAATAAGTCTCTTGGTAGTGTGAAAAATATCCTGTGTTGTTATTTAGGTATTTTTCAAGCATTGAGCTTGCCTGCTTAACTCGAGTAATTCGTTTTTTCCAGAGTGCTAATAGTCTCGGCCTTTCTGAGTCATCTTTAGACTTTGGTATCATGAATATTCCCAATATAACAAGACCAAAAAAACCATACGCAAAAAACTTCACCCACATTAACTGGGTTGAAGATGAGGGCGGTGAATTAGAGTTACTAGAATCATCAATAAACGGTGTTTTTATACGCTCATTGTAGTTTTTTAATGCTTTACTCGTCTGAGGGATTAAGTACTCTATATCAGCAAGTACGGGCTCCTTAAACTTACGGTATCGCAGTAGTTGATGTGAGCGATAATCAATTTTAAGTTGTTCTGTGAATTCTATAACCTTATTGAATTTATTTTGCCCCTCTGTCTTGCTTATATCTGAGTTATTTAGCTTTCGATTAAGGCGGATTAGTACTTTCTCCAACGCATCTGCTTCTGTTTGAAAGTTCTCATTCAAGTTATGAGCGATTTTAGAAAGCAAGTTGTAGTGCTGCTCAAATGGAACATTGCCACCAAAAAATGCCTTCTTTAAAAAGTACTCATCTTTGTAATCGTTGAATAATTTGGATGCGCCTAGATAATTTCTAGATTTAACCAGTTTTTTTAATTTATCGCCTTGGTCATAAAATATGCCAAATTCAGAACCATCAGAAGGCAGGTTTATTTTTTTAGAAAACTTAAACCTTTCATTGCACGTTGAAAATGCGTTCTGTGTATTGAATATATTGCAAGAATAATCAGCACTAACAGGTGATGTTATTAAGCAGAATAGCAAGAGTATTAACTTCTTTTGCATATTCAAACCTTTATTAATTAGCCCTAACGTCTCGAACAATTAGTTTTATTGGCAAGTTAAACGTTTTAATAACTCGCTTAACTTTGCGTATGTATTTTTCAGAGTTGTTTTTTTTGATTAACAGTAGTATTCCGGGCTGTTTTCCAGTTTCAGCAGAATAGTACAACGCCTGCCCAATAGATTCGTACACCTTGAGCCCTTGTGCCCAGTCTGCTTCAAATGCATGTGTGCTTGTCAAGCAATCAACTCTTGACCTGTCGGGGAGAACGTGCTCCGCTTTACCACCCATCTCTATGCAGAATGCTCTATTGTAATAATCTTCATTTTCTACAGCAAGTGTATTGCCTGACAGTACAGCAAGCAATAGCAATGCTATCGACTTCCTTAATTTAGATAGTTTGCTAGTCATATTTATTTTTATTTATGTGTTTTTTAAAGTTAACTCCTCTTCAATAATTTACCCTTCATGCAATGATTCATTATCAAGAGCCAAAACACCTTCATTTTCAACCAAGCAAGACTCCATTGAAGGATCACGCTCAAAAAAATGGTGACAACTGCTCATCGTTAATAGCAAAGTGTTTTAATATTTTCATATATTTTTTTAGCTACTTTAAATTGATTATATATTGTTATGGGCTGAATTTAACTACACCTAGCGGACGATACATTAGTGTTAACCCACATATAATTGTAAATATTAGGCCAAATTAACGTCCAGATATGTAATTCAGATACTATATATCGTCCATAAGTGTAGTTCAGGAAAGCACTATCGTCCAGATATGTAATTCAGATTACATAACCATGCTATTAGCTAGATTATCACCTAGAGCTTTATTTTTAGAATTAGTTCGTGTTTTAAGTGTGGTCAGATTGTGTCATAGTACGTGTTTGCGGTGTAACAGACTTTGAAACACCCGCCAGATCAACGTTTCTATCGGTGTTTATTCGCAATGGAGGTGCGGTCATCTGGTTCAATAGTTCGTAATAGAGGTGCAATAGTACGTGTTTGATGAAAATTACTAACTATCGCTTTCAAATGTAGCGGCTTTTGGAGGCTTTACATAAAACGAGTATATGGATATATTTCATACTAGAGAAAACAAGCTTTACAGAAAAAAATACAAATGTAAAGTTAATTAACAATTATTAGCCACAACACTCCGGAACAACATGACCCGCCCAGACCCCTTTGGGTTTGGGTCGGCGGGATAGTTGTTTACCGAAGGCTGTGGATAAAATTATTAACAACTTTATATGTCTACTTTAGATAAGATAGAGGTATAAGGCTCAACACTATTTGTTTAGGGTAACGCAAAAATTCACTGCGACCACGCTCAATAAATTTCAGATAATTCGCATAGTAAACCACGCCACCACTATCTGTATCTTCGTAATAAACTCGAATCTTTAAATGACTCATTTGAACAGGTCTTGG
>Ga0255775_1001980_pt1 | contig 18247 bp, 14 predicted proteins | sample 011ome_26_FD_179973 | JGI IMG/M metagenome (GOLD analysis project Ga0255775, IMG submission 179973) | Coastal salt marsh microbial communities from the Groves Creek Marsh, Skidaway Island, Georgia - 011511BT metaG (version 2) | ecosystem: Environmental > Aquatic > Marine > Intertidal zone > Salt...
ATAACCACAATTCTTCTTGGAATAAGTTTTCTTTCACTTGGAGCATTTGTAATGTATGAAAGTGGTGAAGTTTTTTCAAATTCAGGTGGAGAATTTGCAAAACAACTTATTAAACTCTATACAACGTCAATTGGAAATGAAGTTTTTTTGATAATTGCTATAGCTGCATTTACGACAATGCTTAGTACTACAATAACATGCTTAGATGCATCCCCTAGAGCTATGAAAATAACTTCTGAATTATTAAATTTAAAGGGATTTAAAAGCTATAATACTTGGATTATAATTCTCTCACTCGGAACACTTTCAATTTTTATATTTTTTATTTCAGAAATGGGCTTATTAGTTAAACTTGCAACAATACTTTCTTTTATTACGGCTCCGTTTTATGCCTTCATTAATTTCAAATTGATTAATAGCTCACACACTCCAGAAAAGTTTAAGCCTTCAAAATTTATGAATTACTTTAGTGTATTTGGGATAATTTTACTTACTTTTTTTAGTATATGGTATATTACAATATTGTAATTAAATTTTTAATATCAGTTTGTATATTTGCAAAGAATTAATTTATTAAACATTGAGTAATCCTGTTGTAAGCGAGTCTAAGATCTCAAAAAAACCTAAATGGATACGTGTAAAACTTCCGACTGGTAAAAAGTATACTGAGCTTAGATCTCTAGTAGATAAATATAAATTAAACACTATTTGTTCATCTGGAAGTTGCCCTAATATGGGAGAATGTTGGGGGGAAGGCACAGCAACATTTATGATTTTAGGAAATATTTGTACAAGGTCATGTGGATTTTGTGGAGTAAAAACCGGTAGGCCAGAAAACGTTGATTGGGAAGAACCTGAAAAAGTAGCTAATTCAATTAAAATAATGAAGATTAAGCATGCTGTTTTAACTTCAGTAGATAGAGATGATCTCAGAGATATGGGTACCTTGATATGGACTGAAACAGTGAAAAGTATTAGAAGAATTAGTCCGGGAACAACATTAGAAACACTAATTCCTGATTTTCAAGGAATAGAAAAACATTTAGATAAAATTGTTGATGTAAACCCTGAAGTTGTTTCTCACAATATGGAAACAGTTAAAAGATTGACTCGTGAAGTTAGAATTCAGGCAAAGTATGAAAGAAGCCTACATGTTTTAAAATACTTAAAAGATAATGGAATAAATAGAACTAAATCGGGGATAATGCTAGGTCTTGGTGAAAAAGAAAATGAAGTTTTTGAAACACTCGAAGATTTAAGAAATAACAATGTTGACATTGTGACTCTTGGTCAATATCTTCAACCCTCTAAAAAACATTTACCTGTCAAAGAATTTATTACTCCAGATCAATTTGAGGTTTATGAGAAATTCGGAAAAAAATTAGGATTTAGACACGTAGAAAGTGGACCTCTTGTTCGTTCATCATACAAAGCACAAAAACATATTACATAGAAATTTTTTTTCTAAAAAAATTATCAAATTCTAATTCATCCTCAACAAATTTTGTTTTTATTTCAAGAAAAGACCATTGATTTTTCCTTTGAAGAAACTGAATTTTTTGGAAATCTTTTTCGGTAGTCAACACTAAATTTTTTCCTAGTCCCTCAATTTTATTTATATCTGTTTGAGAGTATTTGTGATGATCTGAAAATGAAAAATGTTTATAATCAATTTCATTTTTTCTAAAAAAATCGATAAAATTTGAACTATTTGCAATTCCAGTTACTAAAAAAACTTTTTTATTTTTTAACGAATCTATGCTTTTATTATAATCTCCCTTTAAGTTACTTTCATATGAAACATAAGTAAAAAAGAGTCTCTGATTAGAGTAAATATTTATTTTATTTCTTATTTCATTTAATTTCTCCTTGGAAGTTTTTTCAGGTGTTTTACTTACAATTATAATGTCTGCTCTCTTGTACGAATATTTACTTTCTCTCAAAGAACCGACTGGAATTATGTGATCATTGTAAAATGGATTTGAAAAAGTCGTTAAAAGAATGTTTAGTTTTAATTTGACTTTTCTATGTTGAAAAGAGTCATCCAACAAAACTAAATTGGTTTTTGGATTGTCTGTAATTATTTTTGAAATGGCGTTAACCCTATTTTTATCAACAGCTAACTCAATATTTTTAAATTTTTTAAAAATCTGAAAAGGTTCATCTCCGATAGAGCTTGGTGTACTAGAGAGGTTTGCTTTTTGAAAACCTTTTGAACTTCTTTTGTAACCTCTACTAATTAAAACAGAATTATAATTTTTTGAATATTTATTAATAAGGTATTCTACAAATGGTGTTTTTCCCGTTCCTCCGGAGCTAATATTACCTACACCAACAACTGGAACATTAAATGAATGTGACTTAAATAATTTTATGTCGTAAAAAAAATTCCTTAAAAATGTGACTATAAAATAAATTATTCCAAACGGGAATAATAAAAATTTAAGTATGTTCATATATCTAAATTAAAAATTTAATTTGATCATTTAATTATTTTTAACTTTGCTTATTGTGATTAAATTAAAAGAAATAACGGATATTCTTGAAAATTGGTCTCCACTTGAATCTGCAGAAGAATTTGATAATGTTGGATTATTAGTTGGAAATGCTGAGGCAATTATTAACAAGGCTATAATTACCATTGATACGACTGAGGAAGTTATAGAAGAGGCTATTGGTAACAATTGTAACCTAATAATAACTTTCCATCCAATTATTTTTAATGGTATTAAAAAATTTAATAACAAATCATATGTAGATAGAGTTGTTTCTAAGGCAATTAAGCATAATATAAATATATATGCAATTCATACAAATCTAGACAACAATCCAAAAGGAGTAAATTTTAAAATTTCCCAAAAACTATCTTTAAAAAATTTAGAATTTTTAATTCCCAAAGAAGGAAAAAATTTAGGTATGGGTATGATTGGAGAGTTAAATGAGGAATTGAGTGAAATAGTTTTTTTAGATTTTTTAAAATCTAAATTGAAAACAAATTTTATAAAACACTCGAAATTCATTAAAAGAAAGATAAAAAAAGTTGCTGTTCTTGGAGGATCTGGAAGTTTTGCAATTGAAGATGCTATTTATGCAAAAGTGGATTGTTTTGTAACCTCTGATTTAAAATATCACGATTATTTTAAAGCTGAAAATAAATTATTATTGGTAGATGTAGGGCACTATGAAAGTGAACAATATACAAAAGAATTAATTTTAGAATTTCTTAACAAAAAAATTCCTAAGTTTGCGTGCATTATATCTAAAACAAATACAAACCCAGTTAATTACTTTTAATTATGGCAAAAAAAGCAGAATTTTCAGTTGAAGATAGATTGAGAGCCTTATATGATCTACAACTAATTCATTCAAGAATTGATAAAATAAGAAGCGTAAGAGGTGAATTACCCTTAGAAGTTGAGGATTTAGAAGATGAGGTTGCTGGACTAGAGGTTAGAATATCTAAATTAGAAGAAGATTCAAAAAAATTTACAGACGATATTAAATCTAAAGAGATTGCTACTGAACATGCAAAATCAATGATAAAAAAATATAATGAACAACAAAAAAATGTTAGAAATAATAGAGCGTTTGAATCATTAAGCAAAGAGATTGAGTTTCAAGAACTTGAAATAGAACTTTGCGCGAAGCAAATAAATGAACTTAAAGCTCAGATTGAATTAAAAAATCAATCTATAGCAGAAAATAATCAAAAATTAGAGGAAAGAAGAGAGCATCTGAAACATAAAAAAGATGAACTGGGTGATATACTAAAAGAAACTGAAAAAGAAGAAAATGATTTATTAAAGAAATCTACAGAATTTGAATCTAAAATTGATGAATCCTTACTGATATCATATAAAAAAATTAGATCAAGTGTAAGAAATGGACTTGCTGTAGTTGCTGTAGAAAGAGGTGCTTCTGCTGGATCATTTTTTACAATTCCTCCTCAAGTTCAACTTGATATCGCTTCACGTAAAAAATTCATAACTGACGAGCATAGTGGAAGAATTTTAGTTGACAAAGATCTCGCTGAAGAAGAAAATGAAAAAATGGCTAAACTTTTTACCAGTATTTAATTTTCTAAAAAAAATTTTATAAAAGCCGCTTTAAAAGCGGTTTTTTTTTACGATATATATCATTAATTTCCTTGTATGATTAAAAAAGTAGTTGTTCTTTTATTGAGTCTTATTTTTTTAGTAAGTATTATTTTTTATGGAAATGTATTTGAATTTAAATTAAATGAAATTCAATCTTTAGTTTTCAAACAATCTTTATTTATCTATGGAATATTAACTATTGCATGTTTTGTGGTTGGTGAAATTTCAAAAAATTACAGTCAAGTTGATAAAGTTTGGAGTATAGCTCCAATGATTTATGTTTGGTTTTTTACTTATAATTCAGATTTTAATTCAAGAATGGTAATAATGTCAATATTAGTTACTATTTGGGGGATTAGATTGACTTATAACTTTGCAAGAAAAAGTGGATATAGCATTTACTTTTGGAAAGGTGAAGAAGATTACAGATGGAAAATATTAAAAGAAAGGGTTCCTGTTTTTAATATAAAAATTATTTGGAGCCTATTCAACCTCTTATTTATATGTACCTATCAAATGGGACTAATATTTCTTTTTACCTTACCTATTCTGGCTGCATGGCAAGGTCAAAATTCCCCTATCGGAATTACAGATTTCTTGATTTCAATTGGTATGTTAGTTTTTATTTTGATAGAGGCAATTGCTGATAATCAACAATATAAGTTTCAAACGACTAAATATGAGCTTATAAACAACAATAAAAAACTAACTGGAGATTTTAAAAAAGGTTTTCTAACAAATGGATTATGGAGTATTTCCAGACATCCTAATTTTGCTTCAGAACAACTAATATGGATAACATTTTATTTGTTTTCAATTACATCAACAGGAATTTATTTTAACTGGTCAATAACAGGCTGTATTCTTTTAATAATACTTTTCTACAACAGCGCTAACTATACTGAAAGTATCAGTGAAAAAAAATATTCTGATTACAAAAACTACAAACAAAATGTACCAATGTTTATAGGTTTTGTGAAAAAATAATTAAAATACACGTTAACCAGAGTTAAAAGTATAAAATTATTAAAAAATTAATGTAACCTTTGCTTCTCATAAAAAAAAGTGTTACGTTTGCGTTACATTAAAAAAAACAAATAACATGCAATATCAAGCCGAATTATTAATCCCTATTTTAGGAATACTTTCTGGAATTATTATTCCTGTAGCCGTATTTATATGGTTGTATTTTGATGCAAAAGGGAAACGAGAAACTGTTTTAGAAATTTCTAAAAATTTAAATGACCCATCAAAAGTTGAAGAATTACTAAGAATTTTTGAAGAAAGAAAAAAAGAACCCATAGATTATAGAAGAAATGGCGTAATTACACTGTTTACTGGTGTTGGACTTTTTATTTTTGGAATCTTTTTTCTAGGTCAAATAATGAAAGCAGTTGGTGCTTTAGTTTCACTAGTTGGTTTAGGAACAATTATAGCAGGTTACCTATATCCAAATACTGGAAAAGAACTTAGTAACGCTGTTGAAGAATTTGAAAAAAAATAATAATGGGTAAAAACCATAAAAAACTTTTAAATAATCTGGAAGATATCAGAAAATCTGCTGGCTTAACTCAGCATGAATTATCCATTAAAGCAGAGGTTTCCAGAAAAAGTATTAACGCCATTGAAAACGGTGTTTACGTACCTTCAACAGTGCTAGCTTTAAAAATTGCAAAAACTCTGAATTGTAAAGTTGAAGAATTATTTAAATTACCTTAAAATTAAGTAAGTGTTTAATTAAAAACCCCACCAAATTTGGTGGGGTTTTTAATTTTGTGGGCGCTAAGGGATTCGAACCCCTGACCCCTTGGGTGTAAACCAAGTGCTCTGAACCAACTGAGCTAAGCGCCCTAAAACGATGGCAAATATAATATAAATATTTAATCAAAGGCTAAATCATTCTGAATATCTTTTTCTACTATTTTAAGATATTTTTCTCTCTTTTTTTGAGATACAAAAGGTACGGACCAAAATTGTCTTGTTTTGGTAAATAAAGAAAATCTCCACCCGAAAACAAAAGTATACACACCCATTACCAACCTTAATTTTACAGAATTAAGATATAAGGTCAATACTGGGATTGCCGGAGCACCATGAGTTACATAAGTTCGTACTTTTTTATTTTTCAAAAAAGGCTTTGGATAAGCATACAATTTTGTAATATTTACAAACTCATAAGCAAATCCTGGCTCAAATACTTCATCAAAAAATATTTCCATTCTAGGAGTTAATCTAAACCACCAAACAGGTGAAATAAAGTAAATTCTTTCTGACCAAGTAACTAAATCTTGGTATTTTTTAATTAATTTTTTTCTAGGCCTTGTAAAACTATCCCTGTACAAATCCACAACTTCTATTTCTTCATTATTTTTAGATAAGTTATTTTTGACAGTCTTAAAAATACCATTGTAACAAAATGATTCAGTATTTGGATGACCTACAATAATTAAGTTTTTCATAATAGATCTACAAATTCAAAACTAATGCCAAAAATTTAAATTAATTAAAATGTTGAGAATAGCACATGATATTATTTACAGACATCCATTAGAAAAAAATCATAGGTTTCCAATGGAAAAGTATGATTTAATTCCTTTACAATTAATTAAAGAAAAGACCTGTAATTTTAATAATTTTTTTATTCCAAAAAATTTAAATGATCAAGATGTTTTAAATACTCATGATAAAAATTATTACGAAAAGTTATCATCACTTTCTTTAACCAAAAAAGAAGTAAGGCCAATTGGATTTCCAATGAGTAAAGAATTGGTGCTTAGAGAGAAAAAAATAGCTCAAGGGACAATAGAATGTTCCAATTTTTCTCTTATTCATGGAATTTCTATGAACATTGCAGGGGGAACTCATCATGCTTTTTATGACAGAGGTGAAGGATTTTGTATGCTTAATGATCAAGCCATTGCTGCAAATTATTTGATAAATAATGGTTTAGCAAAAAAAATTTTGATTATTGATTTAGATGTGCATCAAGGAAATGGGACAGCCTCGATTTTTAAAGATAACCCAAATGTTTTTACCCTATCATTTCACGGGCATAAAAATTATCCTTTTAAAAAAGAAAAAAGTAATTTGGATTTTGGATTTAATGATTTTACAAACGATGATTTTTATTTAAAAAAATTAAAAGAAATCATTCCAAAAGTAATTGATAATTTTCAACCTGATTTTATTTTTTACTTGGCAGGAGTTGATGTTTTAGAAAATGACAAACTTGGCAGATTGTCTCTTTCAATTGAAGGATGTCGTGAAAGAGATAAATTTGTTTTAAAATCTTGTAAAACAAACAACATTCCAGTTCAAGTTAGTATGGGTGGAGGGTATTCTGTTAACATTGAGGAAATTATAGAAGCTCATTCAAATACATTTAGACTAGCTCAAGAAATTTATTTTTAAGAAATTTTACTTCTAAATTTTTATTTATTCAATTAGACCATTAATATCATATTGTGATACAAAGTCCCAAATTAACTTTTCAGTACTTTTTCCATTAAAACTAATATCAAACCAAACATGCCTACCATCAATGACCTTGTAGTGTTCAATTGAAACATTGTTAATACCTTCGATGTATTTGTAGCTTGATATTAAGGTTCCATTATCGTCAAAATTATTTAAAACAGGATTTGTGTTTGTTTTGTTATGATTGATCCAAAAATCTAAAATAGAGTTAACAGATTTGTAATCCGAGTTTCCATTGTAAGGAATAACTTCATCCGCTGTTCCGTGTATTTTAATGATTGGCATAGGGTGACTTGGAATAATGTCAGAATCAAGCATACTTCCAGAAACAGACCCGATAGCAGCAATGAGATTACTTTTATGATTTGCTAAACCATAACTCATCATTCCGCCATTTGAAAACCCACAAGCATAAACTCTTTTGTTATCAATGAGATTTTGAGAGGATAAATTATTTATTAACGCTTCAATAAAGCCTAAATCATCAGAATCACTTTTATTATCAGCTCCTGCAAGTGATGGATTCCAGTGAGAGAATCCTCCAAGTTCTAATCCTTGTGGATAAACCAAAATAAAGTTTTCAATATCAGCTAATGCCCTCATGTTAGTGTCTGACATATACTCTTTTACATTACCAGCAAATCCGTGAAAATTTAACATTAATGGTAACTTGGTGATACCATCATAATTTTCTGGAAGATATAAAAGATACTGTCTTTCAATTCCATCGTGAATTAATGTTTGTAAAGTTGAATCTACTGGTTGATTCTTATCAAAATCATCGCTTGAACATGAGTAAGCAAAAATAATAAGGAATAATAGAAATTGTCTCATTTTGAAAAGTTAGTAATTTTCATTCTATTTTCGAAAATTTCAGAAACTATAAAATTACTTCCTCCAATAAAAATTAGATCGTTTTTTAATGACGAATTTAAAGCAGACTTGTATGCATTTACAACTGAACTATGAAAAGAAGAATTTAATTCATTGTTAACTGAGTAAATTTTTAGCTTTTCCAGTTCAAGACCTCTATGTATTTTTGGAGAACAAAAATAAAAACTAGCAGATTTTGGAAGTAAGTCTAATATTTTATCATAATCTTTCCCCTTTACAAAACCTAAAACTAATCTCAATCTATTAAACTTAATTAAGCTAATCTGATTAATTATTTCTCTAAAAGCTTCTGTGTTATGTCCTACGTCACATATAACGTGTGGCTCTTTATTGATAACTTGAAACCTTCCCATTAAACCTGTATTCTTAATTACATTCAAAAGACCATTCTTAATGCTTGACACAGGGATATGGAAATCTTTTATTAATGATAAAGTTTTAACAACACCTGCTATATTTTTATTTTGAAAACTACCCTTTAAATCAGATTTAAAATGAATTTTACTATCAGCAAGATAAATATCTGCATTTAAATTTGTCGCTTTTTGTTCAAAAACTGAATGAATATCTTCTTGAAATTCACTGATAACTACAGGAACATTTTTTTTTATAATACCTGCTTTTTCACCAGCTATTTTAATTAAGCTATCACCTAAAAATTCTTTATGATCTAGACCAATATTAGTTATTAAACTAACTATTGGATTTATTATGTTAGTTGCATCTAACCTTCCCCCTAGCCCTGTTTCGATTACGGCAATATCTACTTTTGATTTTGAAAAAAATTCAAAAGCCATTGCAACTGTCATTTCAAAAAAAGAAAGCTTACTTTTTAAAAAAAAACTTTTGTGTTGATCCACAAAATCAATAACAAATTTTTTATCAACAGGAAAACCATTAATCTTTATTCTTTCTCTAAAATCAATTAAATGTGGAGATGTATACAAACCAACCTTTAAGCCGGTTTCTTGTAGAACTGAGGCAATCATGTGTGATGATGAGCCCTTACCATTTGTTCCAGCTATATGAACAGTTTTGTATGAGTTTTGAGGATTGTTTAGATAATTGCAAACTTTTGTTATCTTCTCTAAATCTACCTTGTATTTAAAAACACCATCAATTTGATAGACAGGAAGTTGGTCAAAAAGCCAATTAACTGTCTCGATGTAGTTCATATTTTATATAACAAAGTCTCTTAACAAAATAAATGTTCCGTAGCCCGACAAAAAACCAATTAGTGCAAGAATAGCAACTTTTTTTAGGTACCAAAAGAAATCAATCTTTTCCATACCCATTGCGACAACACCTGCAGCTGAACCAATTATAAGCATACTACCACCAGTTCCTGCAGAAAAAGCTAAAGCGTGCCATAATGGGTCATCAATTAGATTAGGAAACATACCCATTGAGGCAGCAACTAAAGGAACATTATCAATTATAGCTGAAAGAAATCCAAAGAGGATCATCAAAACATCAGTATTTGGAAAAATTTCTGTTAAGTAACCAGCGAAATTAAATAAAATACCCAATGACTCTAACGCTCCAACTGCAAGTAAAATTCCTAAGAAGAATAATATACTTGGCATCTCAATCTTGGAGAGAGAATGATGAACTGGACTGTGATGAGATAAAGTCTCATTTTCTGCATCTATGGTAGAAACATTTGTTTTTTTGTTAGATAAAATTTCCGCAATTGTAGAAACAAAAGCTAAAGACAACATCATTCCAACATATGGTGGAAGATGAGTAACAACTTTAAAAAATGGAACAAATAAAATTGATCCTAAACCTAAGAATAACATTCTATTTCCATAGGGATTACTCTCTTCATTTATTTCCATAACCTCTAAGTCACCTTTAAATATGCTAAACCTTGAGGCAACAACAAAAGGTACAATCATGCACACAAGTGACGGAATAATTAAGTATTTCACTAAATTAATTTCACTTACTTTATTACCAATCCAAAGCATTGTTGTGGTAATATCACCAATTGGAGACCAAGCTCCCCCCGCGTTTGCTGCTATTATAATAAGACCAGCGTACCATAACTTTAGTGACCTATCTTTAACTAACTTTTGAAGTAATGTTATCAAAACTATTGTCGCAGTAAGGTTATCTATTATTGCTGACAAAACAAATGCAAGAAAACCAAAAATCCATAAAATCTTAACCTTACTTCGAGTTCTAATAACTTGTTTAATCCCTTTAAATCCATCAAAATAATCTATAATTTCAACAATTGTCATTGCTCCCAAAAGGAAAATTAAAATTTCAGCGGTTTTACCAAGATGGTGTAGAAGTACCTCTTCAATGTGAGTAGGTTCTAATTTCAAAAGCTCAAGATTTATGTCGTAAACATCAAGGTGATTTAATGCAATAATTGCCCATAAAATACCCATCATTCCAAGAGCAGGAATTAGTTTGTCAATTTTTATAGTATGTTCAAGAGTTATTAAAACGTAGCCTAAGACAAATACTGATATGATTAATATTTCCATTGTTTTGTGGATTTAAAGAATTCAAAAGTAAAAAAAAATAAATAGTTATTTTAAAATTGTCATATTATCAATAATAATGCCTTTTTGTAAAAAATTATCAATATAAATCAATTTAATTATCAAGTTTGTATTATTAGTAGTTTTAACATTCTTAGATTCTTATACACACTATATATGTGTTATATTTGCGAGTTCCAATTGATATTTTATGCTACCTAAAAAACAAGGACTTTATTCTCCAGATTTTGAACATGACAACTGTGGTGCAGGTTTTATCTGTAGCCTTAAAGGTGAAAAAACTAACAATATTATTCCTAAGGCCTTAAACATTCTAACATGTTTGGAACATAGGGGTGCTGTTAGCTCTGATGGTAAAACTGGAGATGGTGCTGGTATATTGATTGAAATTCCACATGATTTTTTTGTAAAACAATGTGACTTTCAACTTCCAAATGCTTATGAATATGCAGTTGGAATGGTTTTTCTCCCACAAAAAATCAACCAATTAAAATACTGTATTGATATTTTTGAAAAAGAAATAACAAAACAAGGATTAAATATCATTGGTTGGAGAAAAGTACCAGTTAATTCCAAAGTTGTAGGTTCAATTGCTGCCAAAACACAACCTGTAATAAAACAAGTTTTTATTGGAAAAAATGATAAAACACTTACAGATACTGAATTTAATACTAAACTATTTATTGCAAGAAAAATAGCCGAAAACGAGATTTATAATAGTGCTTTACATCAAAAAAATTATTTTTACTTTTCAAGTCTTCACAACAGAACATTGATATACAAAGGTCTACTTATTCCAGAAGATATAGATCGTTTTTACCTTGACTTAAAAGATCCAGAACTTGTGACTCGACTGGCTTTGGTGCATCAAAGGTTTTCTACTAATACTTTTCCTACGTGGGATTTAGCTCAACCATTCAGATATATGTGTCACAACGGTGAGATCAATACAATCAAGGGAAATGTAACAAGAATGAATGCTAGGGAAGAATTAATGAAAAGTGAATTTATTGGAGATGAAATTGAAAAAATTTTCCCAACAATTTTAAAAGGTAAATCTGATTCTGCTCAAATGGATATGGTTGTTGAATTATTATTAACAACAGGAAGATCTCTTCCAGAAGTTATGATGATGATGGTTCCTGAAGCATGGGAGAAACACAAATCAATGTCTGATGAAAAAAAGGCATTTTATGAATACAACTCTAGTATTATGGAGCCATGGGACGGTCCTGCATCAATTCCATTTACAGATGGAAAATATATTGGAGCATTACTTGACAGAAACGGACTAAGACCATCTAGATATACCGTGACAAAAGATGGATATGTTGTAATGTCTTCAGAAACTGGTGTAGTTGATATTGAACCCTCAAACGTTCAATCTCATGGTAGACTTGAGCCTGGTAAAATGTTTTTGGTAGACATGAACGAAGGTAGAATAATTGAAGATGAAGAAATTAAGAACGAAATTGTAACTAAATATCCATATAGAAAATGGATAAATGACAATGTTTTGAATTTAAAAGATATTCCTTACACAGGAAATAAAACTCCAAAAGAAAAAATTGATTTTGAAACTAGATTAAGAATTTTTGGTTACACACAGGAAGATCTAAAAACTATTATTCTCCCCATGTGTAAATCAGGAAAAGAAGCAATTGGCTCTATGGGAACAGATACCCCTCTTGCTGTATTATCAACTAAACCTCAACTTTTGTTCAATTATTTTAAACAATTATTTGCTCAAGTTACCAATCCACCACTTGATGGAATTAGAGAAGAAATTGTTACTGATACAAGTCTTGGTATTGGAAGTGATTTTAATATTTTTGATATAGTTCCTGATCATTGCAAAAAATTAAGAATTAAAAATCCTATCATTTCAAATGAAGACTTAGATAAAATTAAATTCATAAAAAATAAAAATTTTAAAGCAGCATCTGTGAGTGCTCTATACGATGTTATTAAAGGTCATAACGGAATTGAAGAGGCACTTGATCAAATGGTTAAAGACGTCAGTTCTTATGTTGACTCTGGTCACAATATAATTATAATTAGTGATAGAGGTGTATCAAAAGAAAAAGGAGCTATTCCAATATTATTGGCCTGCTCGAATGTTCACCATGTTCTGATGAAAGCAAAAAAAAGATCCAAGTTTGGGATTATAATTGAGTCATCCGAACCAAGAGAACCCCACCACTTTTCAATGTTATTTGGATATGGAGCTAGCGCAATTAATCCTTATTTAGTCAATGAAGTTATTGAATACCATCATTCCATTGGAACATTTGGTAAGCAAACTTTAGAAAAATCAATATACAATTTCAATAAGGGAATTGATAAAGGAATTCTTAAGGTAATGAATAAAATAGGTATATCAACTCTTCATTCATACAGAGGAGCTCAAATTTTTGAAGCTTTAGGTTTAAGAGAAAGTTTTACTGAAAAATATTTTTCAAATACCCCAACAAGAATTGAAGGAATTGGTTTGTATAGCCTTGAAAAGGAACTTTCAGAAAGACATTCATCTGCATTTAAAAATGAAAATAAGTTTACAAGTTTAGAAATTGGTGGAAATTATCGATGGAGAAGAAATGGAGAGGCTCATCTTTTAAACCCATCAACAATTTCAAAACTACAACAAGCAGTAAAAGATGATAAATATGAAACCTATAAAGTTTACTCTGACTTGATTAATAAACAGACTAAACAATTAATGACTATAAGGGGAATGTTTAAACTAGTTGATTTTGATCCTATTCCAATTGAAGAAGTAGAACCTTGGACTGAAATTGTTAAAAGATTTAAGACTGGAGCCATGTCCTATGGATCAATTAGTAAAGAAGCACATGAAAATCTAGCAATTGCTATGAACAGAATTGGAGGCAAAAGTAACTCTGGTGAAGGTGGAGAGGATGCTAGTAGGTTCATTAAAGACAAAAATGGAGAGTGGAAAAACAGCGCTATCAAACAAGTAGCATCTGGAAGATTTGGGGTTAGTTCACATTACTTAAGTAGTGCAAAAGAAATTCAAATTAAGATGGCACAAGGTGCTAAACCTGGCGAAGGAGGACAACTTCCTGGTCCTAAAGTAAACCCCATGATTGCAGAAGTTAGAAATTCAACTCCATACGTTGGATTAATATCTCCCCCTCCACACCATGATATTTATTCAATTGAAGATTTATCTCAGTTAATTTATGATTTAAAAAATGCAAATAGAGAAGCTAGAATAAATGTAAAATTAGTTTCTGAGGTTGGGGTTGGTACGATCGCTGCAGGAGTTGCAAAAGCTAAAGCTGATGTTATATTAATTTCTGGATTTGATGGAGGAACTGGAGCTTCACCACTAACATCTTTAAAACATGCTGGTCTTCCATGGGAATTGGGAATTGCTGAAGCTCAACAAACCTTGGTAATGAATGACTTAAGAGGTAGAGTTGTTATAGAGTGTGATGGTCAATTAAAGACAGGAAGAGATGTTGCAATTGCATGTTTACTTGGAGCAGAAGAATTTGGTTTTTCAACAGCACCGTTAGTCGCATCTGGGTGCATAATGATGAGAGCTTGCCATTTAAATACATGCCCAGTAGGAATTGCTACACAAGATCCTGTTTTAAGAAAAAACTTTAAAGGAAAGCCTGAACACGTAATTAATTTCATGTATTTCGTTGCCGAAGAACTAAGGGAAATAATGGCTCAATTAGGTTTCAGAACGATTGACGAGATGGTTGGACAAAGCCAAAAAATTAATATGGAAGATGCAATAAAAAATTACAAAACAAAAGGAATTAATTTATCTAAAATTCTTTACAAACCACAAGTTTCTGAAAGCACTCCGTTAAAAAATACTACATCCCAGGATCATAATTTAGATAATGTAATTGATTTTAGAATATTAAAAGAGGCTAAACTTGCTGTAGAGAAGAAAGTAAAAATGAGCTTAGAATATGATATTAAAAATACAGACAGAACTGTTGGAACTATTTTAAGTAATGAAATTTCAAAATTATATGGATCAAAAGGACTTCCTAATGATACACTTGAATTAAATTTCAATGGTGCTGCTGGTCAAAGTTTTGGAGCTTTTGCAACAAAAGGTCTTTCCCTTATTGTTAATGGAAACACAAACGATTATTTTGGTAAAGGATTATCTGGAGCTAAAATTATAGTAAAAGTCCCAAAAGAAGCTGATTTTAAATCTAATGAAAATATTATTACAGGAAACGTCGCTTTGTATGGAGCAACAGCTGGAGAAGCATATATTAACGGTATAGCTGGGGAGAGGTTTTGTGTTAGAAACTCAGGAGCAATTGCAGTAGTTGAAGGAGTGGGAGATCATGGTTGTGAATACATGACAGGTGGATCTGCAATAATTCTTGGTGAGATTGGGAGAAATTTTGCTGCCGGAATGAGTGGAGGTACTGCTTACATTTACAAAACACAAAAATTTGATAAAAGGAATTTTAATACTGAAATGATCGAGTTTGAAATTCCATCTGCTCAAGATTTAGATATTGTGAAAAATTATATTGAAAATCATTTCACCTATACATCAAGTAAAATTGCTGAAAACATTTTAAATAACTGGAAAAAAGAATCTCTAAATTTTGTTAAAATAATGCCTACCGAGTATAAAATTGCTTTAGAAAAAATGGCAAAAGAAAAAATTACAGAAATTATAAATTAATTCTAATGGGTAAATTAAAAGGATTTATTGAATATGAAAGAACCGATGAAGGATTAGTTCCTGTCAAAAAGCGTGTTAAAAATTATAAAGAGTTTACCTTAAAACCCTCTGACGAAAAATTAAAAGAACAAGGCGGAAGATGTATGGATTGTGGTGTTCCTTTTTGTCACAGTGGATGTCCATTAGGAAACTTAATTCCAGACTTTAACGATGCAGTTTATAATAATGAATGGGAAAAAGCACTATACTTATTGCATTCAACAAACAACTTTCCAGAATTTACTGGGAGATTATGCCCTGCTCCTTGTGAAGCTGCCTGTGTTTTAGGGTTAATAAATCCTCCCGTTTCTATTGAAATGATTGAAAAATACATTGTCGAAAGGGGATTTAAAGAAGGATGGATTAAACCAAATCCACCCAAAATTAGAACAGGAAAAAAAATAGCTGTTGTAGGATCTGGACCAGCTGGTTTAGCAGCAGCTCAACAATTAAATAAAGTTGGACATGAAGTACATGTCTTTGAAAGAGATTCAAAAATTGGTGGTCTTCTTAGATACGGTATTCCTGACTTTAAAATGGAAAAGCATGTAATCGATAGAAGATTGTCAATTTTGGAAGAAGAAGGAATAAAATTCTATACTGAAACTGAGGTTGGAAAAGACCTATCATGTGAAAAATTAAAAGAATATGATTCTGTTGTTTTGTGTGGAGGAGCTACCATTAAAAGAAATCTTCCTATTAAAGGTTCGGATCTTAATGGTGTTAAACAAGCTATGGATTTTTTAAAGCTTCAAAATGAGGTTGTAGATGGAATAAAAAAAACAAGTGAGGATTTAAATGCTAAAAATAAAGATGTAATTGTAATTGGTGGAGGAGATACTGGCTCAGATTGCATAGGTACTTCAAATAGACAAGAAGCAAAGTCAGTTACAAATTTTGAAATTATGCCAAAGCCAAGCAAAGAAAGATCAGAAGAAAATCCATGGCCATACTGGCCTTTTAAACTTAAAACTACCTCATCTCATGAGGAAGGTATTCATAGAGAATGGAGTATTCTTACAAAAGAATTTGTTGGAGATAAAATGGGAAATGTTAAAAGTTTAAAAACTGTGGAAGTTGAATGGATTAAGAAAGAAGGTCAAAGACCTCAACTTAAAGAAATTGACGGATCAGAAAAATTGTGGCCTTGTGATTTAGCACTTTTAGCTCTAGGATTTACTGGTCACGAACCTGATTTAATTGATAGATTAGCTTTAAAAACTGATGATAATAATCAAATTATAACCAACAATTACCAAACCAGTGTCCCTAAAATTTTCTCTGCAGGTGACATGAGAAGAGGTCAATCTCTTATAGTTTGGGCAATTTCTGAGGGAAGAGAAGCTGCTTACGAAGTTGACAAATTTTTAATGGGGTCTTCAAAACTTGAAACGAAAGAAAAGGGTGATTTGCCATTAGCTAGATAAAGTCACTAATTAAAAAAGTTCCAAACAAGACCAAATCGAATTATAAAGTCCCTGTAAGGATATGAAGGTGATGAGTAAAAATCGTTCCCAGTAATAGACGAATTTAAATGTTCAGCTTTTAAGTATAATCTAGTTCTTTGAATTTTAGCATTTATAAAAAAATCAATTAAAGGAAAATTTCCAATTCTCTTGCTCTGTTGAGCATGAAAGGAACTGATCAGTGGATTATATTCATTAGCATAAAAATCTGAAAAATATTTTATGGAAAAACCTGTTTGAATAAATAAATTTCTGTCAAAAATATTATCTGAATAATAAAAAGTGTTTCTAGTTAGAAAATCTGGAAGATTTAAAATACTTTCATTTTGATCAACTTTCTGTAAAACTATAGAGTTGTCTAAGGCAAATTTGCCAAACCTAAATTCTTTTTGCCATTTTAATTTAAAATAATTTATAGAATTATTACTTTGATCTGTCTTTGGAATTAATTTTAAATCACCATCATCATTTATAGGTTCCTCTTCGATTAATTTAAAATATGTATAGTTGTCAATAATAGTATAATTAATTTCAAAACTTCCAATCTTGGTCAAATTTAAGTTGAAACTTAAGTCATTAATTTTGATTTGATTTACTTTTGAATTCCATCCCACCTCATCATAACTGCTATCAAATAATTCATAATAAAATCCTGGATGTTTGTTAATAGAGGTCAATCCAATAGAATAATTTGAGTTAGGGCTTTCTATTCTAAGGTCTAGTAAGTCCCCAAGTCTTGAGCCAAATAAACTTTTGGAAACCTTTCCCGTGATTAAGTGATTAAAAAAACTTCTATTCCAATCAAACGATATTAGATTTTCATTTTCTTTAAACCCCTCAGAAATGTCACTTAGGGAATTGGTAAGGTAATCGTAGTTATAATTTTGAAACGACAATTTTATATTTCCAAAAAAATTTGAATTGAGATTGGTATAAAATTTATTTGATAATGTTTTTATTTGTGTTTTATCCTTTATGAGTTCAGTTGCTGTTCCATAATATAAAGATGGATTTGATTGATCAAAAGAACTGTAAGTCGTATCATACTCAAAAACATGACCT
>Ga0255775_1001988_pt1 | contig 18206 bp, 15 predicted proteins | sample 011ome_26_FD_179973 | JGI IMG/M metagenome (GOLD analysis project Ga0255775, IMG submission 179973) | Coastal salt marsh microbial communities from the Groves Creek Marsh, Skidaway Island, Georgia - 011511BT metaG (version 2) | ecosystem: Environmental > Aquatic > Marine > Intertidal zone > Salt...
CTCTCCACGAAGCACACTGAGGGACTAACGAGAGAAAATTTCTGTGCGCCATAACTCAGGCGGTGAACCGAAAAATCGGCTGCGAAATCTTGGTAGGTGTCGAGATGCATGCCCTTTATCGGGCTCGCGAGTCTTGGTCCGCTGGTTTGCGTGAAGTCACTCAATTCCATAAAGGCTTGGGCGTCCTTGTGTTTTGAGGTCAGGCCTGCTCTGATGACATTGTCACTGGGCAACATCACCTCGAGCCCGAGCGCTTCAACATAAGCATGAATTTCGCCCGATGGCACAAACAGCGCTTCGCCACGTGTCAGATATACATGGTGCATCAGAAGAACAAAAAATATGCCCGAGTCACCGGGGTGAGCTGAGGACACCTGCTGCAACAGCTGAACCTCAGCAGCAGTTGCAGAATCAAGGTGTGATGGAGTGATCGACGCTAACCACTGTTCGAGCTCCAACATGACTTTGCTCTGGTCCGATATCTCTTCGGTAATCACACGAGAGGCTTCACGAGGGTCACGTGCCACTGGTCCAAACAACTCAGCTAAGCGTTGAGGCGCACCTGCACTCAGCCATCGTGCAATTCTCCCGTTCACGGTCGCCTCATCGGCAAAGCCAGCAAGACCGACAAAGTCGTCAGACAGAGCGATGATGAGTTCGGGTTTTGCAGAGCGGTCCTTATATGTTCTCTCGCGACTCTCAAGCGGAATTCCTGCTGCCTCCTCCCGATCAAATCCAAGTTCTGCGTCGTGTTGGCTCGGATGAATTTGAATAGACAGCGGCCTCTCGGCGGCGAGGAGCTTTACGAGAAGCGGAAATGCTGTCTCTGTTTTTTCTAACCATGACGGTAGATCTTCGAACCCAGTCGGAGTGGAAATTTCGCACTCGGCGAGCAGATGATTGCCCCACCAAATCTCTGCCTCCGGGAATCCCGAGGGCTCGCGTCCTAGGGCATGTGATAGCGCCCCTGGAACTCCCCAGTCATAGTGCTTGAGCTGAGCATGCAACGGAAACGCCATACCAGTGAGCCTAATCGGAGGATCAAGAACCGATGAGGCGACCCTCTCGGTCCCGCTCTGCCAGAATGAAGCCGTGCCAAAGTCCACTGCAACCCCTCGTTCCCGCTCCCTCGAGCAAGACGCTTGGGTTGTCGTTCCCATTTTCAATGAGGCAGAAGTAATTGGGCCCGTCGTCGCCAACCTCACCGATTATTTCGCGCATGTTGTGTGCATAGACGACGGTAGCTCTGACAAGAGTGCAGAGCTTGCTCGTCAAGCCGGGGCGCGTGTACTTCAACACCCCATGAATCTTGGGCAAGGAGCTGCACTCCAGACCGGTTTTGACTATGTCTCTAGCCAACCAGGTGCGACTCACGTCATTACTTTCGACGCGGATGGTCAACATCTCGTCAGTGATGCGCTTGAAATGCTCGAGCTAGCCAAGCGCAAACGTATTTCTGTGGTGTTCGGGTCGCGCTTCCTGGATAAACGCACAAAGCCCGGCCTCAAGAAAAGGATCGTGCTGAAACTGGCGGTTCTCTTCACACGAGTCTTGACCGGTCTCCGGCTGACCGATGCTCACAACGGATTGCGGGTGTTGAGTATGGAGGCACTGGGATTCGTAAGGTTGGAACAAAACGGAATGTCTCACGCGACAGAGATCGTCCATCAAATCGCAAAATCTCGATTGGCGTGGCGTGAATATCCCGTTGAAGTTCTGTACACGGAATATTCCAAGCGAAAAGGTCAGTCACTATGGAACGCAGTGAACATTCTCATCGACCTGATTCTCAGATAGGAGTCACGCCATGTTGAGTCAATGGATTCTTGCCCTTGCGCTGGTTCTCGTCGGGCTTTACCTTCTGAAAGCCCGCAAGAGCGCTTCACAACAAGCTATCAGAAGGCTGTTCATCATCGTTGCCCTTATCGCCGGCTTTGTTGCGGTGCTCTTCCCCAACTACACAACGCTGGTGGCCTCGTACCTGGGAATCGGCAGAGGCGCAGACCTTCTGTTGTATGCCTTCGTGGTGTTTGCGCTTTTTTATGTTGTCCATCAATACCGCAGGCAATTGTGGCAAGAGAAGGTGACGACCGACCTGGCCCGAGCACTCACGTTGGCTCAGGCGGAGATTGAAGACCTCAAGGATTCCCGAAAGGGCTAGGTCAACCGAATAAGGTCGCCGACGGCGATCGCGCTGGTTGCGGTTCGATCGGTGTTCAGGCTCAGCAAACTGTCCAACGGGACAGATCTCCGTTCGGAAATTCTGGTGAGGGTGTCGCCCTCTTGGCCTCGGTGGTAGGTCATTGTCGTTTCTGACACCCCAACCTTCAGCCTCTGACCGATGATGATTCGGTTGGGGTTTCTAATGCCGTTGTCCGCGACGAGCTTTGACACCGTCGTGTTGTTTCTAAACGCAATCCGAATGAGCGTGTCACCCCTGGCAACGGAATAGAACACATCGTTGGTTTGGGTTTGACTGACGATCGGTTCGAGAGCTGGCAGCGGAGTATCAGAGGATTCTTCGGTCGACTCGTCTGATTCCGCCGGGGTCTCGGTGTCAGTGCTCTCGCCTTCCGCGGGAGTCTGCGATTCATCACTCGGAGCGTTCTCTGTTTGGGCGTCTCGTGCTGAACCTGCAGCAACGACGATTGAAGAATCGAGAATCACGGGAGAGTCAACGGTCCTGACCACACCCTTCTTGGTGATGGTGAGGACCTGGCCAACACGAATGAGAGCTCCTCCCCGGGGGAGTGAGTTCTCTGCGACCACTGCGCTAACGCTCACGCCGTTTGCCCTCGAGATTGCCCAGACTGTGTCGCCTGATTTCACAGTGTGACGAGTGACGATGTCTTGATTGACTTCCGTCGCTTGCACGGTCAAGGGATTCCACGCAACACCATCGGAGGATTCGAATGCCGTGCCATCCGCCATCAGGATGGCGTAATTGCCACCCGAGGTTTGTCCAAACTCTGACACTTTGTTGCTGCCAGAAGACCCCGGTGCGATGCCAATTCGCTGCCAACTGGTGAGGTTGGAGGAAGTGGCCATGGTGCCATCGCGATCAACGACCATGGTGACACCATCTCGGGTGGTCGCCATTGTGCGGAAATCCTTGGTCGGGTTGAACCAGTAGTTATAGACGCGCCAGAAGTTACGGTTCCCATATGCGCTGCAGGAGTCGCCCACTGACGCCAGGTTGACCAGCGCAATGTCGTTGGGGGTGTAGGGGGTGTAGTAGTACAGCCCAGCAGTTGCCTGGTTCTTGATAGCGACAGGCCTCGTGCCACACGAGGCGTTCGGGTGCAGGCGAACTGGGACTGTTTGGCCGACCGGGAACCAGGTAAAGAATCGTGATGTCCCCGGAGGGTTCGAATAACGCTTGAATTGTTTCGCTGCGTTGTAGACCTGGTTATAGAAGCCAAAGAACTGTGCGTCACACGGAGCGGTGTCGGGACAGGCATATCCGGTGGCTCGCTCAAATCGAATAGCAGACGGTGCGCTGAGCGTGACCAACGACTGTTCTTTTTGAATGAGAACGAGCAACGCCTCGACGGACACACCACATGCAGCGGAGACCTTGTGAAGAATCTGCGCGGCGGTTTCATTCTCGGAACCCTCATACGCATTGCACAGCACCGTCTGGTCTCGGGAGAATGTGGTTTCGGTGTAGTCCTTCATACACACGAATCCCTCGCGACAATCAGGGTTGCGTTGCTGCAGGAACGCTTGGATTTGCTCCACAGTCATCGAGGCCGAGCGGAAAAACTCCGCGTCACTGATTAGATTCCCGGGATCAAAGGCCGACCCAAGAGGCAACATGAACCGGGTCCAGCTCTTACCATCAGAGCTTCGCGCTGCCTCAAAGTAGGAGGTTGCCAGGAACTGGCTCCCTGTCCAGACGACGGACGAGACCCCGCTCTTGGTCAGACCAAAATCGCTTGAAGTCCAACTGGTGCCCTGATCTTCAGACCAGTACAACGCTCCATTTGCATCGGCACCTACCCACAATGAGCTATTCCTTGCCCCGTGGATGATGGTGGGGGCAGCGGTCTCACTCGCGGCCTCTTCATTGGCCACTGCTGGGGTTGCGGGCATGGCGATAACCCCTGAGACCGCGACAACTGCTATCACAAGGCTCGAGAGGGCAAGCTTCAACCACTGGTTCACATCTTTCAGAGTATGCAGAGCAACAAAAAACCCCGGGATTTCAGGGAAGTGTGTCGATTTATACGACCTCAGTCGGTCAGAGCACTATCTCTGATGACATCCAGATATCCGCGAGCATATCGACCGTAGTGACCCGTAAACCACCGACGCAGGACGGGAACCAGGCGCTTCACCCTCGACGAGGAAAGCGTGCTCCTCCACTGATCAAACTCAATCTTTGCCGCGAGCGACGAATGGGCGACAGAGTCCAACCAAGCGGGCTTGTTCTCCAGTAATGCGGCGATTCCGTCATTACGTCGAAGCTTCCGAGCAAAGAACTCCGACCGCTTCTCCCGCAGTCTCCTCGCGGCTTCGTCGTAATCGGTCTTGGAGGCTCCAATCTCATTGTTCTCGTGTTGGCGGTAGCGAATAAGGGGGTCCTCCTGGAAAACCACCCCACCCTGTGCTGCAGCTACGAGCGCGAGCCATTCGTCATGAACCCAGTCTTCTGGGATGGGAAGTGCTTGCTCGAGCAACGACGACCGAATCATGGTCGTCGCACCCGTCACAACGTTTCGTCGCAGCAAAGCGTCAAGCGCTCGCCCACTGAGAAGATTCCTTCTCTCGGTACTGGTCACACGAAGAGCTGACATAAGGGTGCCAGTTGGGCTCCCAGATGCATCAATGAGGGTCGCATCAGAATGCACGAGCAGGACGTCGTCGTGAAATTGCGCGAGAGCTTTCTCTAAGCGGTCTGACTCCCACACATCGTCTTGATCCGCAAGCGCAATAAATTCCCCCCGCGCTTTTGTCAGCGCCGAAGCAAAATTCCCGGAGACCCCGAGAGGCCTAGTGCGAGTCTCCACTCTCCACACGAGTGATTGTGGACCACTACTGGACGACGTAAATTCCGCGACTATGTGAAGAGTCGAGTCAGTGGAACCATCATCCGAGATGATGATCTCATCTGGTGGCCGTGTCTGATCAAGGATGCTCTGGAGCTGGTCTCTGAGGTACTCTTCCCCGTTATAGGTGCACACCACCACCGAGACTTTGACATCAGACCCAGACATGATGACTCAGCTCCGTCGTGGACGGAGCTTCCGCAGGACAGCCCTCACGAGAGACCTGAACTCGCCTCTGGCCAACCGCTGGAAGCCTCTGCCAATGTCGTGAACGCTAAAGCGTGGAGGACGGGGTCTCGCGGGTGAATAACGGACCGGCTTGCTGGTCGATCTGATTATCGAACCGTCTGCAATTCCCGCCACATGGTTCACCAGTGGCTCGAGCACCGTGCCCCATCGGTAGTGTTCACGAACTCCGCGAAGCGCCTTGATGGCTCGCGCGCTGAACTTTTCATCGAAAAGGACCACATCGAGAGCAGCCACCACGGCGTCGACATCCCCAGCGGGCACCGTCTTTCCGAGGCCGTGACGATCGACTTCATCGGCAAAGTGGTCACCTTCGGTGACCACCATCGGTAGCGATGCCCACAGGTAGTCAAGAATGCGGGTCCTAAAGGAGAAGGTTGTTTCGATGTGGGAGCGATGGGTACTCGCGCCCAGATCAGCCTCAAGGAGGTAGTTCTGTCGATCGTCATAGTCAACCCACGAGTCGTTGAAGAACACGTGTTTACCGGCCACACCCAGTTCTTCCGCCAGATCTCGTGACGCTTTGACAATCGGCATCTCGGGGACACCGGGATGTGGGTGCGCTGTTCCCATGAAGAACAACTTCACGGAAGGTTTAGTAGCGCTGAGCTTCGCCACCGCGCGAATGAGAGTGAGCGGATCAAACCAGTCATAGACACCACCGCTCCAGATGATGACCTGATCCTCCGCCTCGATACCAGGGACTACTCCCTTCAACACCGGGCGAGAGTGGATGGGGTCAACGCCAGGAAGACCAAAGGGAACCACCCCGATCAACCGCTCGAGGTGAGGGTCATCGGCATAGCCCGCGGGGTTCACTCGCCCCAAAGAGGTCAACTGGCCGAGATAGAAATGTCTTTGCCTCTCTGAAGCACAAAGGAAGTAGTCGCCCACGGCGAGCTGCGCTTCGATTGTGGTTCGCGCATCCGCAACCTGCTTGTCCCACTGCTCCGCCGGGAGGTGGCGGGCTTGCTCCAACTGCTCGAGGTGCATGGGGTCATAGATATCGACGATCAGGTGTTTTGAGCTGGAGCGAAGCGAGGGGAATAGCTCCATCGCGTGACCCTGGAAAATAATGGTGTCAGCCCACGATTCCCAGCCCGAGAAGGTCTTGTCATCCCCCGGCTCGACATGGGTCAGGCGAAAAGCCGAGCTGAGTGCTTCGTCAACGCTGGTCAGGCTCACGAGGGTGACATCGTGGGAAACGGAGAGCGCTTCGGCCATGTGCCAGGCACGAATGCCAGGCCCGGAGAGCTTCTTGCCGATGGGATCCCCAGTCACAATCAGCACATTCAGTGCCGGCGGGTCATTTGTCACGCCAAATGCCTCCACAATCGCGTCATAGCCTCGAAGATATCTGGCATCAGTGGACATCGCGGCATTGGTTTCCCCAAACAGCCTCCAGATGGCCGCATCGGAGCGTTTCCTGGTCCTCTGAATTGCGGTGCGCTTAGCCATGAGCTCCGGCAGTGCATCAACGAACTGGTCCATGGCGAATAACGGCACAAGTGCGTCCGAATTCACCTCAGTCAATCCCGAACTCGTTGATCCCCGAGCGAGGTCGAAGTGGGTGGTGTCGAGACCTGACTCCACGACCGCTCGCTTCACCGAGGCCAACAAGGCTCCGGGAAGAATCCTCTGAAGCTGGGCATCGTCGAGATTCTTATAGAGACACGACAGGGCGTTGCGCTCCAGCAGGAACTGCTCTCGATGCTGAGGTATCCCTCCCATAGAGCCGTGATAGCGGTGGAACGCTATCGACTGGGGTTGGTAGAGGTAGGTGTAGCCGGCGAGATTCAGGCGCCAGCCAAAATCAACATCTTCAAAGAACATGAAGAAGGATTCGTCAAAACCTCCCAGTTCTTCAAAGACATTCCGGCGGACAAACATTGCCGATCCGGTGCCAAACAAAACCGGGGTTGGGTGCTGAGTTTTCTTGCTGACCTTGGTGCCGGTGAGAGGACGGTATCCCATCCCATACCAGGTCATCCCCGCGCCACTGAAGTCAACGTGGGTGCCCTCCCAGTTGAGAACCTGGCTGGCAACTGCGCCCACATTTTCATACGCATCAAAGGATTCCACCGCTGCGGAGACCCAGCGAGTATCGGGCTTGGCGTCGTTGTTGAGAAAGCCAACAATCTCACCGGAAGAGTGCTTGACTCCGAGATTGCAGCCCCCAGCGAACCCAGAATTGGTGGGGGAAGCGACAAGAACAATGTCTTTCTCCCGTTGGCGCAACAGCTCGAGACTTCCATCGCCTGAAGCGTTATCGACGACAACTATTTCGAGGCTGTCGGGATACTCCGGGAGGGCCATGAGAATGTCCAGTGCGCTGAGAGTGTCCTCGGCGCCCCGGTAGTTGACCAGAATCACACTGACATGGGGCGAATGCGTCATCGAAACTCCCCTAACCCGCCTACAGATGGCAACCTGCCATAATTAGCCTACGGTCTCAGTTGTACCAGGTGGATGAAGGGCGCTACTCATGTTTGCTCCCCGAGGTTGGCTCAGCAGGACTTGGAAGCGTGACGTCTATCGAACAATCAAACAATCTGAATTCTTTGATGGCGCCTTCTACCATTCTCAACACCCAAGATTGCTCTCTCTTGTCGGAGATCCTGTGTGGCACTTTGTCAACCACGGCTGGAAGAAGGGCTTCTCTCCCAGCAGTGGTTTTGACACCGCCTACTACTTGATGAAAAACGATGACGTTCGTCTCTCCCAGCTAAACCCTCTTTACCACTATCTAAAACACGGACAGTCCGAACGGCGACTAGCCTTGCGCTCCTGTTCCGAAGCGCAACACTCCATCGTTCCAGACGCAAGCGCACTTCGATACTTCATCACCCCGTCACTCGGAGAGAGACGGATTTCCCTTCTGATCGACTCATCAACGCCCTTCGAGGACACCAAGACAGTTGGCGAGATGGTGCGCTTGGTAGTGGAACTCGTGAACACTCGCTCATCATCTCTGCGGGTCCTCCACAGGCCAGGGGTTTACCATGGCGAATTCTTCAACAAGCTCATCTCCGCGTTGCCGTCAAACCTGAAGAGAACCCTAGAAATCACTGAAGTACCTCTCACTCTTACCTATTCGGACGTGCCTTTCTATGAAGAAGAAGAATCAATTGCGACTTCCTGGACGAGTGCCTTCGCTCTCCGCTTCTCATCCCAGAACACCAAGTCCTTCCTCATAACTCACGAAGACAACAAAACGATTCTTGTGAAAAACGATGAAATAAACAGACGAGCAGCGCTTCATAAGAGGACTCACTTTCCCGAAACGTGGCCAGGCGCATTCTCCAGCAAGCTGAGTCTTTCTGGACCTACGGCAACAAACGGCATCGTCGCCTTAGTCGATGTTGACCGTTTTCCAGAAGCGTATTTTGTGCTTCTAGAAGCCTTGTCGATGTATTTCTTGGGTGAGACACGTCAAGAGCCTGAGACAACAATCGCTCTGGTGGGCAACCCCGGCCCGAGATTTACAGTGAGGGAAGATGTTGCCGTTCGAATGGTGGCTACCGATGGTAAGTTGCGGAACGATCCCGTTGGGCGCTTCCTAATCCTCATGAGCGGCAAAGATGATCCTCTTCCCGAGAAAATGTCCAGACAAGGTTTTCATGTTTTCCACGTCAGCTCAGATTGGCAACAGCTCGAAAAGCCAATGACCGAGACATCCCCCAGAGTGTGGAGAATCCCTCTCTCGTGGGTCGAACTGAGCAGTGCCCTAGCCGGAGTGCTCGGATGACAGTGGACGAGCCTTGGGAGAAATCGTTACGCGAGCGCTTGTCGATGCTCAGATTAGACACGCATCGAGTTGCCTATCTTGCCCCTAAACCTGACTCGGCCAGCTTTAGGTACCGCTGCTACAACACGACGCAGGCTCTGAACACTTTCTCGTCCAAAATCTCGGCTTCATACTTCTACGTGAGCGATCTTCCTCACCTGCGTGATCTCTCGGACCACGCAGATACTTTGGTGGTCTTTCGCACCCCATATGACACCGACGTTCATCGCGTCATCAATCGCTTTTCCCGCCTAGGCAAGAAAGTCATCTTCGATATTGATGACCTGGTATTTGACGTCGCATTCGCTCCTCTAGTTACCTCAAACCTCAATTACAAATTGTCGGGCAAGGACATAGACCAATGGTTTGCGTTCGTCGCAAATATAGGTGCCTGTATGAACCTTTGCGATGCTGTCACGACGACAAATTCGTATTTACTGGAAAGAGTTCAAGATTTCTCCGGACTAGAGGCAGCAGTCATCCCAAACTTCCTGAACGAGGAACAGATGCAAATTTCTGCCCACGTGCGACACGAGAAAGAGAATCGGAAAGTTGGAGAAGGCCTTCGTTTAGGCTACTTCAGCGGAAGCCACTCCCATGCGAAGGACTTTGCGGTTGCCGCACCTGAGATCGCTGAGTTCCTGTCTGCGTCACCTGAATCAACGCTCACCGTCCTCGGCCATCTCGAAATACCTGAGGTCTTGAGAGGTCTAACGCCACAAATTCGCCGGTCACCCTTTGTAAGCTTTCAAGAATTACAACGTGAAATGGGCAGAGTGGACCTCAACGTTGTGCCACTTCAGATGTCTCCCTTCACATTTTCTAAATCTGAACTGAAGTACTTTGAGGCAGCCATAGTTGACACAGTAACGATGGCTTCTCCCACTCCTCTGTTTTCGGAAGTTATCTCTGATTCTGAAAACGGTTTTCTTACCCCTGCTGGGCAATGGAACGAGAGATTGCATTGGGTCCAGGACATGTCTCCACGCGACAGAAAAAAGATTGCCGAAACTGCAAGAAACCACGCTGATTCGAATTACTCTCCCTTAGCAATGGTTGCGAAGTTAGAGAAAATTTATGGGTGAGGTAACTAAGGTGAAACAGTGGTGACATCGCGAAGAGTCTTGGTCCCGAGAAAAATTGGCACGCTGCGAGAAGGAGCTGCCAAGCTTCTTCGCCCCTTGGCTCTCTTGTTGTTGGGTGTAGTGACTTTCGGCTCGTGGGCGTTGTCCTCAGCCGTGGGAAGCGCACCGGACGACGACTACCACCTCACCAGCATCTGGTGTTCAAGTTTTGCGGGGGATGTGTGCGAAGTCGACCCGAACGGCGAAGGGGTGTACATCCCAGAAGCGTTGCGAGAAGCAATTTATTGCTACTACCACAATCCGGAACAGAGTGCCGGCTGCCAGCCTTTCCTTGACGGCACGGACCCCCGACCTGATGTCGCTTTTGCACACAACAATCCCCACAGAAATCTCTACCCGGACCCGTACTATCAGGTGCAGCATCTATTCAAGACTGAGAACATCGAAGCAACTGCACTAAGCATCCGGTTTGTCAACCTTTCCCTGTTCTTGGTTGTCGGATTTGCTCTGTTTTTTGCCCTCCCAGTAAGACTGCGCTCCGCGTGGATATGGATGTGGGCATTAGGACTGGTTCCCATGGGAATGTTCATCATTCCATCGTCAAATCCCAGCTCCTGGGCCTTGACTGCCGTGGCGGCCGGGTGGATGTCCCTGCTAGGTTATTTGGAGTCTAAAGGACCCCGTGCTTGGGTCCTTGGTTCTCTCTACCTTGCGATGGCTGTAATTGCCGTAAGTGCCCGAGTAGACGCAGTCCTTTATCTTGGTCTCGCCTCACTAATTGCAGTGTGGCAATCAGACACTCGGGGTACAGAGCTTCTCAAGAAGACCTGGATCGGGCTAGTGGGGGTCGCATTTGTCGTCTTTCAACTCATTCGCAATCCAGCCAATCTTGAGCGAGTAGTGGAGGGAATCGGTCAACGATCCGATCGAATTGATGAGCCTCTGCCTTGGGTTCAATCTGGACAAGCGGTCGCTGAAGGATTTGATTGGTCCCTTTTCTGGAATAACGCGCTTGAAATCCCAGGCCTTTGGCTTGGGATTTTTGGAGGTTTCCCTTGGGGGACACTCGGATGGCTTGATACCGCTATCCCACAATCCGTAGTTTTCCTCGTCATGCTTCCCCTCTTAGGGGTTTTGTTTCTTGCATTGCGAGAAGCTGGCCCAAAGAAACTAATTGCACTGGCAATCAGCGTTTTTGCGGTGTGGGCTTTACCAATGTACCTACTGCAACTTGGCGGCTTCCGGGTTGGAGAAGAAGTCCAGCCTCGCTATCTCATTCCATTGATGATGGTCTTACTCGGGACGCTTGTGCTCAACAAATCTGGACTTCCCGTAATAACCGATACTCGAAGAGTGTGGTTTATCGTCATCAGTCTTTCTGTCGCAAACTCGATTGCTCTACACACCAATATTCGTCGCTACACGACAGGAACTCGTGTCCAAGGTTTCAATTTGGATTCGCCTCGGGAGTGGTGGTGGCCCTTTTTCCCAGACTTCTTCGGCCCAAATTTTCTGTGGCTGGCGGGAACTCTAGCCTTTGGCACGCTTCTCTGGGCACTGCTGGTTAAGGTTGTACCGCTTCTCCCACTTCAGAAGGTAGAGATGCATTCCAGAAGACGAACTAAGGAGGGGCTCAGCCCCTCAGTCAATACTTGACCGATACCTCTCGACTACGACCCCAGCGTCTCCTGTCGCCATCATTTCCCCATTGTTGATCCAGGTCACGGTGTCGCAGAGCTCTTCAACCACGGACAAACTATGTGTGACCAGGATTACCGTCTTTCCACGTGTCTTGAACTCACTAAATTTTTTAAAGCTCTTGCGTTGAAATTCTTCGTCACCGACGGATAGGACTTCATCTACAACCAAGATGTCGGGATCAACATTGATGGCGATCGAAAAACCGAGACGGACATACATTCCTGAGCTGTAGTTCTTGACTGGCTGGTCAAGAAAGCGCTCAACTCCCGAGAAATCGACAATCTCATCGAATTTGGAATCAATCTCTTTCTTCGACATCCCAAGAATTGATCCATTGAGATAGATGTTCTCTCGACCTGAAAGCTCCAGGTGAAACCCTGACCCAACCTCGAGTAGCGAGGCCATCCGGCCTCGATACTCGATGGACCCTGAAGTAGGCCAGTAAATCTTCGCTAGGCACTTCAAAAGAGTTGATTTTCCCGATCCGTTTGACCCAATCAAACCGTGGGTGTGTCCCTCGATGACATCAAAAGAAATGTCCTTGAGGGCCCAGAAGTCCTCGTGCTTCGAGGTTTTCCCTCGAAGAATGGCTGACTTCAACGTTTGGTTCCGCTCGTGGTACAGCCGGAAGCGTTTACTGACATCGTTGACTCGAACTGCCCAGTCACTCATAGAAGCTCCGCCAACATCTTCTCTTTTCGCGCATACATCCACGCTCCCGCACCAAACGCGATGACCGTCCAGCCCAGCGCAATTAGCACTGTGGAGAGCTCGGGTGCGCGATTGTCATAAAGGAGGTTGCGGAAGATCTCGATGAAGCCCTCAACAGGGTTCAACGTGTAGAGATCGAGCAGAGTTATCGGAGTCCCCACTAATCCCCCGAGCTTGTCTGACTGTGTCTCCACTAACTCGACCGGATACAGAATCGGGGTGAGGTAGAACCAGAACTGCAACACGATGGTCAACAGGTACGAGAGGTCCCGAAAATACACGTTGATGATCGAAAACACCATCGCAAGGCCCACCGAGAAAAGCCCGAAGACCACCATGAACACCGCGACAAGTGGGAGCCACGGCAGTACAAACGACCCGAGCAGCGACAAGGCGACCACGAGGACCGCCATCTCGAGCATCCAGGTGAAGAAGGTGGCATTCGCCAAAGACAGGGGCAAAACAATCCTGGGGAAGTACACCTTTTGAATCAGGCCCGCGTTCGAGACGAGAGACTCAACTCCCAGGGTGAGGACCCTGTTGAAAAACAACCAGGGCAACAGACCACACACCAACCACAGTGCGTAGTTATCGAGACCACTCGGATCTCCTACTTGGGCGGGGAGGCGAAAGATAAAAGAAAAGATGAACGTGTAAATCAAAATGGCAGCAATGGGATTTGCCAGTGACCACAGCTGTCCAAGAGCGGTCCTTCGATATTTTCCACGCACCTCGCGATTGGTGAGGTTTTGGAGCAGCTCTCTGGAGTTCCAGATTTCCTTCAGGTAGCTCATCGGGCGAGCAGTCGATCCAGATATGTGCCATAGCCACTCTTGCGCAGAGGCTCGGCCAAAGTGGACAGCTCGCTCCCCGAAATCCACCCCGCACGCCAGGCAATCTCCTCGATGCAGCCAATCTTCAAACCTTGGCGCTCCTCGATCACTCGGACATACTCGGACGCCTGCATCATCGAGTCAAAAGTTCCTGTGTCGAGCCACGCAACACCACGATCCAATACCTGCACCTTGAGAGAGCCTTCTCGGAGATAGTGCTCATTGATTGACGTGATTTCTAACTCACCCCGAGCGCTCGGGGTGATGGAGTGCGCGACCTGGGCAACGGTGTTGTCATAAAAATACAACCCGGGCACTGCAAAGTTGCTCTTCGGGCTCGCCGGCTTTTCCTCAATCGACACTGCGTTCATGGCCTCATCGAATTCCACGACGCCATACGCTTCCGGATGGGAGACATGGGTGGCGAATATCAGCCCACCGTCAATGTTGGTATTTGCCCTCAAGGACTTACCGAGACCTGCTCCGTGGAAAATGTTGTCACCTAGCACTAGGGCAACGGACTCGTCTCCGATGAAGTCCTCACCAATCAGAAAAGCTTGGGCAAGCCCGTCTGGCTTCTCTTGCACCGCATACGAAATCGACATTCCAAGGTGCGAACCATCCCCCAAAAGGTCTTGAAACTGACTCTGATGCTCAGGGGTGGAGATGACTAAGACATCTCGGATATCGGCCATCATCAACGTCGACAGCGGGTAATAGATCATCGGCTTGTCATAGATGGGCATCAATTGCTTCGAAATGCCCCGGGTAATAGGCCAGAGCCTGGTGCCAGAACCCCCGGCAAGAATGATGCCCTTCATAGCGCTACCTCCCCGCCCATGTCGGGAGCATACCGCTGGAGAGTGCGTCTTGGAGGCTGAGAGCCTCTCGGTCCTTGGCGGACACCAGAAGCTCCTGGCCGCTGAATGGGAACTCAAGTCCTAGATCGGGATCCTGAGGGCTAATGGCGTGCTCGGCCTCTGGCTTGTAGTGATCGGTCACCAGGTAGGTAACAGTCGTTCCTTCTTCGAGGGCAACAAAAGCATGTCCCAGCCCGACGTCAAGAAGTATGGCGTTGCGGTCTTGGGCGGTGATGGTGACCGCTTCCCACGTCCCGAAAGTGGGAGACCCCACTCGAATATCGACGACATAATCCTGAATCGCGCCCGTGGGACACATCACATACTTTGCCTGCCCCGGAGGAACATCAGCAAAGTGGATTCCTCGAAGGGTGCCTTTTTGTGAGACAGACAGATTTGCTTGGATTGTGGAGAAGTCGACCCCTGTGGCGTTCTTGAGATGATCTGCGCGGAACCATTCCACAAACTCTCCGCGTTCGTCGCCATGAACAGTATTAGTAATGGCAAAAGCTCCGGCGATCGAGAGCGGGGTTATCTCCACCCGTGAAGCCTACCAATCAGGATTCTTCGACCCTTTTCGTAGCTACAGAACTCGACGATAGCTTTCGGTGAGGGTTTGAACCCCCCGCCACAACTTCACGGCTTTGAGCCCGGGGAGCACATACCCCCACACACGCTGCCCGAGTGTGTTCTTCCGCGAAATGGTGCGTGTTCCGGCGTCACCCACCAGCGTTGATCCCACGCGGGCAAGGGGAGTGTCCTGAAGAACAACCTCACTGGTGTAACGGTGGGCGCGTCTTCGGAACAGGAAATCTTTTCCATAGATACCCGCATAATCTTCATCATGTCCCCCGATAGCCCAATAGAGCTCTTTCGTCATGAAGTAGCTATTGGGATGGGGTTCACGCTCCTCACCTGTCGCGAATTTTATGCGCGAGAAAGTGTAGAAAACTGACGGATCCTTCGTCATTCCGATTAGGTGGCTGAGGGTCCCTGCTGGGACGACGTGATCAATGTCGGTGAGCAACAGCCACTGAGACTGAGCCTCATGTGCACCAATATTGCGCGCTGCGTCTTGGTTCCAGCGGAGGTCACGATCAATTCTGAATATCGAGTGCCCCGGTAGATTCTGTGGCCTGGCAACGTCCACAGCGGGTCGAGCAGGAGAGCCATCATCAACGATGACAACTTCAAGTTTGTCCTTCACGGACGCGGGATACTTAGCGATTTCCTTCCACTGAAGCTCCAGCATCGAAGGATTTTCGTAATAGGCAAAGACCAGAGAGATCAGAGGAGTGTGCCCCGTCGGAGCAACAGACTCAGAACCCTCTGGCATAGCTCCAAACTACTAGGAGCGCGCTCACAATCCCGTCGTCTCGTCTCAACAAACTAGAGTGGTCAAGTGCGAAAGACACATATTTTGGGCGGAAGCAGGAGCAAAGCAGCGTGAGACTTTTTGTCACCGGAGGTGCTGGATTTATCGGCTCCAATTTCGTGCGCATGGCCCTTGGCGGTCGTCTGCCAGGGCTCGAAGACGCTCACATCACAGTGTTTGATGCGCTCACGTATTCCGGAACCCTGACGAACCTGGAGAGCGTGAGGGACTCCCCACGTTTTAGCTTTGTGCAGGGCGACATTCGTGACACTGACGCTGTGGGAGAAGCGCTCCCCGGTCACGACGCCATCGTCCACTTCGCAGCAGAAAGCCACGTTGACCGTTCTGTGAACGATTCGCGGATTTTCGTGGAAACCAATGTGGTCGGAACGCAAACACTTCTTGACCAGGCATTGGCTCTCGGTATTCCCCGGTTTGTTCATATCTCGACAGACGAGGTGTACGGGAGTATCGACTCCGGCTCCTGGGATGAACATCAGCCCCTCCTGCCCAACTCCCCCTACTCGGCAAGCAAAGCAGCGAGTGACCTCCTTGTGCGTAGCTACCACGTGACCCACGGGCTCAACACCAACATCACCCGTTGCAGCAACAACTATGGCCCGCATCACTTCCCAGAAAAGGTTATTCCACTCTTCGTGACAAACCTGCTCGATGGCAAGAAGGTGCCTCTCTATGGGGATGGTCTCAATATTCGAGACTGGCTCCATGTTGATGACCATTGCCGGGGAATTGCTCTGGTCCTTCAGGATGGTCGACCTGGTGAGGTCTACAACATCGGCGGTGGAACAGAGCTGTCTAACGCGGAACTAACAAGCTTGCTGCTGGAAGCAACCGACAGAGACGATTCCTTTATCGAGCGGGTCACTGACCGCAAAGGCCATGACCGTCGCTACAGCGTTGACATTGGGAAGATCAGCTCGGAGCTCGGCTATTCTCCCCAGGTTGATTTCTCGGAGGGGCTTGCTGCGGTCGTCCAGTGGTATCGAGATAACCGCTGGTGGTGGGAGCCACTCAAGGAGCGCGCTGGTCTATGACTGAGCTCGTAGTGCTGGGTGCTGGGGGAATGCTCGGCCGGGCGCTCGTCCAACACCTCGCTCAACACGCTCCTCTCGCTGCCACACGCGCTGATGCTGACGTGACGAACCCCGACGCACTGCAGAGATTCATCCCCGAAGGCGCAACGGTCATTAATGCTTCCGCCTACACAGACGTCGACGGAGCTGAATCGGATGAAGGCGCAGCCTTCGCGATTAACGCTGATGCAGTGCGGATCATCGCCGACACCGTCAAAGCTAAAGGCGGCAGATTGATTCACATCTCGACCGACTACGTCTTCGATGGGACGGCGTCAAAGCCCTATGACGAACGCGCTATTCGATCCCCCATGAGCGCTTACGGTCGCAGCAAACTCGGTGGTGAACAAGCGGTGGAGGACATCCTTCCCGACTCGGGAATTATTGTCCGAACTGCATGGCTCTATGGCTATCCCGGGAAGAGCTTCCCCGCGACAATCCTGAGAGCGTCACAGAATCGAGAGTTTCTTGACGTCGTGACCGATCAGGTCGGGCAACCGACATGGACAGGCGATGTTGCGGCCCTGGTGGAGTCACTCGTGGTGAATGACATTCGCCACGGCATATTCCACGCCACCAATTCTGGCCAAACCTCCTGGCATGGCTTTGCGAGAGCAGTGTTCCGGCAGGCGGGGCTCGACGAGGATAGAATTCGACCGGTCACCTCTGAAGCGTTTTCCAGACCTGCCCCGAGACCTTCCTACTCAGTGTTAGGTCACAGCGCATGGGACCTCCATGGGTTGCAAGAACCTCGCCCGTGGGAGGACGCATTGGCGGAAGCACGGGAACGTGAGCTCCACCTTGTTTTGGGGAACACCACACCATGACACGTCTTGGTCTTGTCGTCGTGGGATACCAGTCGGACGATGTGTGGCCTGGGTTCTTTGACTCTCTCGCACATTCGACCGTGATTCCGGACCAGATCGTGGTGGTTGAAAACTCTCCATCGCTTCCCACTTCCATTCCCACCCTCCCTGGACTCTCGATCACCGTGCTCCATCGGCCGGACAACCCCGGCTATGGCGCCAGCGCAAACTACGGCGTTGCCGGGCTAGCAAAAGTTCCTGACCTCATCGTCATCTGTAACCCGGACATTGTGTGGCAAGCGCACACGCTCGAGACATTGATCCCAGAGATGGAATCTCGACCCACGGTGGGAATTGCAGGTCCACTACTACTCAACACCGATGGATCGACATATCCCTCCGCCCGAGCTTTCCCCGGGATCCGCATAGGGATCGGGCATGCCCTTTTCGGCGATGTGTGGAAAACCAATCCCTGGACCGCCAGGTACCTTGGGACGCAAGAAGGGACTGAACCTCGCATTGTCGATTGGCTCTCTGGCGCATGCGTGATGGTCCGAAGTGAAACATTCACCGCAATCGGCGGCTTCGATGAGGGCTATTTCATGTTTGTGGAGGATGTCGACCTGTGTTTTCGGGCCAAAAAGCAAGGCTGGCGCT
>Ga0255775_1001999_pt1 | contig 18151 bp, 9 predicted proteins | sample 011ome_26_FD_179973 | JGI IMG/M metagenome (GOLD analysis project Ga0255775, IMG submission 179973) | Coastal salt marsh microbial communities from the Groves Creek Marsh, Skidaway Island, Georgia - 011511BT metaG (version 2) | ecosystem: Environmental > Aquatic > Marine > Intertidal zone > Salt...
TTCGTGATCCAAAATCAATCTCGTGTGGCTACTTGTATGCCAGGTAAGTCTGCGATACAAATTGACAAAGAGCTCGGCAAAATCTGGAGAAGTATGAGGGAGACTGAAAAAATGCCGTACTTTAAGAAGGCGGAGAGCGACAAGGCTAGATGGAACAGGATAGTAGGAACGAAAGAAACTTTGGAGGAGGAGGAGGAAGATGAGACGAAAGAAGAGAGCAACGGTTACGCGCCGTGCGAAGCACCGGACGAGGTCGAGGAGGGAAAGGAGACAAAAATGACAGAGCGACGAGAACTGCAGAAAGTGAGAAAAGAAATCACCGCGACTTTGCGAGGAATTGAAGATTCGTTTGATTTAGTTCTCGAAGATGCGGAGGACTTAAAGGTAGGCGCGTATGAAAACGCCGAAAATTTCTTGGGGAAGTTGCGAGCGCTTTCATTGGCGATGTCTCGCGTAGTTTAAAAGAATCGCTCCTCAAAGCAATAAAAGAGAGAGAAAGAGTATTCAATTCGCGTGATTTAGAAATCACATCATTGCGTTTTTAATATCGTAGAGCAATCAAAAGACAGCAGCAGCGACGACGGCGGTAAATAAACCAAAAAAAATTCTCACTCGCTTAAACTCCTTCAATATCGATGCCGTTAAATGCTTGTTTCAATCCAACTCGTTGATTGTCGGCAAGACTCTTTGGAAAGATTACTTCCGTGATTCGAATGACGCAATCGCCGATGATCTTAGCATCGTGTTGATCCGGCATGCCTTTTCCTTTCACCACGTATGTTTTTCCCGGAGTCGATACTTCCCTCGTATCAAACTCGAAAGATTTACCGTTCAGTCCTTTCACGGTCGCTCGAAAACCGCACAGCGCTCGGGAAACAGGCAAACGCACGTCGAATTCCAAATCGTTTCCTTTATCCGCGCGCCTAAAAATGGGATGTGGAACTTGTTTGCAAATCAAAACTAAATTCCCTCTCCTGCCGTCTCTCGCCGGCGCACCGCGACCAAAATACGTGAGTTTTGTTCCAGATTTCCATCCAGGCTTGATGTTCAAGTCCACTATCTCTTCTTGCAAACCTTTTGTTGGTGGTATTCGAAGCTGTTTCGAGCACCCGTGATACAATTCCTCCAACGTGCACTCAAACTCAAACACTCGATCTCCTTCGCTCGCGTCCGGAGGCATTGGCGCGCCATTCGCGTCTCTTCGCCCCCGCTTATTGGTACCACCTCCTACATCACCACCACCAAATTCACTCCCGAAATCCATATCACCAAAGTGCTCCTTAAACATTCGCATGGCTTCGTCCATCCCGAAACTCGTCGTTCTCGCTCCTGTTCCACCAGTTGTATCGAAACCAAATTTTCTCCTCGCGTATCGCTCTTGCCTTTGTTGTCTCTGTTGGTCCGCCCATTCCCTCTGCTGCTGAAACCCACCAAAAGGCTGCTGCTGCTGAAATTGCTGCTGCTGGGGCGGCACAAACCCAGGCTCTAACCCTTCCTCGCCGTACTTATCGTAAATAGCTTTTAAATTTGTATCTTTCAAAGTCTCGAACGCTTTCGTACATCTCAAAAATTTCTCGGCGTTTCCATTCGGACGATCTGGATGGTATTTCAACGCGCATTTCTTATACGCGCGTTCCAGAGTCTTCTCGGAGAGATCTCTGGTATTCTTCACCCCGAGCGCGTCGTAAAACGATTCTTTCTCTTCTTCTTTTTTCTCTTCTCTTTTGTTCTTCATGTCACATGTGAATTTGAAGATTTTTTTTTCTCTTCATCGGAAAAGACGTTTGGGAACAAAACGAACACCAACTCCCCCATTAGTAGTACATCATCATAAATGAACGCAGACAAAGAAGACAAAGACAAAGAAAAACCACCAAGTATAACGAACAGAAAAGAGAAGAACTAAAGAGACAGTAATACTAATGGCGAAAAGTAACAAAGGAGATTTCCTCTCCCCGAAAGCCGTCGCCAACCGGCAAAAGATGAAAGGTTTACAAAAACTGAAATTCTACTGCCAATTGTGCGAGAAACAATGCAGAGACCAGAACGGATTTAAGCAACACTGCTCCTCGGAAGCGCACTTACGTCAAGTCGCCGTGTTCGGGGAAAACTCCGGCAGGTTCATAAAAGGGTACTCGGAACAGTTTTTAGCGAATTTTTTGGACATGATGGCGGTGTCGCACAGAAACACGAGGATTAAAGCCACGGTGGCGTATAACGAATACATCGGGAACAAGACGCACGTGCACATGAACTCGACCAAGTGGACGACGCTGACGGAGTTCGTGAAATATTTAGGGAGGGAGAAATTATGCGACATCGAAGAGACTGCGAAAGGGTGGTTCATCACGTATAAACCGAGAGATAAGGAAGAGCAGTTGAGAGATCGGATGGAGATGGAGAAGAGGCGAAAAGAGGAGGACGAGGAGACGCGGATGGCGAACGTATTGGCGAGGCAGATCGCGAAGCAAAATAAGAAAGGCGGAGAGGAGAAGAAGGAAGAGAGGAAAGCGGACGCGATTGATTTAGACGATGGGGAAAGAGAGAAGATTAATTTACACGTCGTTTCGGGAGGATTGAACAACGCGCTCGAGAATAGCGAGAAGAAGAGGAAAGACATCGTCGACTTTTCGAACGCAGGGGGAATGTTTAGCAACAAGAAGATGAAGACTGGCGGCAAAGAAGAGGGAAAAGCAGCCTTCAAGAAACGGAAAAAATTAAAGTGGATGCTACGCGAGAACATTGTTTGCAGGAAAACCGAAACCGGGGAAAAAGGTACGGTGGTCAGAGTCAACGTGGAGGACCGCGAAGCGGATGTGAAATTAAAGGAGTCTGGTTCCGTCGTCGAGAACGTCGACGAAGACGAGTTCGAGCCGGTTTGCCCGGGCGTCGGCGGGAAATGCGCGGTCGTGCGCAACCATGATTTCGTCGGCGAGGAAGGTAAAGTTCTAGGCGTGGATGGGAATACCGGGGAAGTCACCATCGAATCTTTCAAGAGAGGGATTCAGTTCAAAGCGAAGAGCAGCGACGTCGCGCGATTAGTTTAGTAAAAATATATAGAATTTAATAAAGCAGCTCTACTAGGTAAGAAAAGAATAAAATTACAATAAAATGCGATACTTCTCGCTTCTCGGAACGACGTCCAAGGCTACGGTTCCGTCCAAAGTTATCGCGGCCATAATCCACGGATCGTTGCAGCTCCAACACGCGTCGACGACTGGCGAGAACGACCCCACCGTGGTGGTTTGTAAGTTCCCGTACGCTTTCAGTTCTACGCTCACCCCTTCGCTATTGTTATTAATACCGCCGCCGCTATTCTCGTCGATGTTCACTTTCTTATTCCTCCTCCTTTCGCTGTCGTCGTCGTCGGGTAAACGTCCGAGGTCGGAATCTCTCCACAATTTCACCGTACCGTCTAACGAACTCGACATAACTATGGATTCGTACACGGGATTAAATCTCGCCTTCGTGACCGCGCCTTCGTGACCGGCGAAGCACTTCGCCGGTGCTCCGCCGTTTTTCCTCAAATCCCACGTCTTCACCAACCAATCCTCCGAGGCGGTGACGATGTACCGCCCGTCCTCGCTCGCGGAAAACGCGACGTCTCGAAACGCGCTCGCTTGAGAAAATATAGGTTTCGCGGTATCGTTACTCGATCTCGAATCGACCACGAAAACATCGCCGTCTCTCGTAAACGCAAACTGGTTTCGATTCGCTTTCGACCAGTCGCCTTTGCTGCTCGTCGTCTTCTTTTTCATCTCCTCACTATTGCCGCCAACGACACCATCGTCATCGCCTCCTGTAGTAGTAAACGCACCAACCCGTTTCGCGTTCTCGTGGTCGTAAAAACTCGCAGACGCTCCTCCGCTCGTCACCATCGCGACGACGCGCCCGTCGCCGTTTGGATCAAATTTACACGACGAGTACCACTGTGTACGCAACTGCCGTCGTCCTCCTCCTTCTTCTCGCTGTTCTCCTTCATTTTCGCTTACTTTGTTCTCGATGACATTTTTCTCTTCTTCGTCTCCCTCTTTTGAGTCTCCTTCTCGTCTGCGAAAGACGGAAACGTTCCCTTCTGCGGTACACGCGGCGATCAATAACACACCACCACCACTATCCACGACAGAATCGTCTCGACACCGAAAACAATCCACGTCCACAATCTTATCGTCCATACTCACAAAAGCGAGTTCTCGTTTCTCTTTCAAGCGATGCGTCTGCGCGTCGACGCAAAAGATTTTCACTTCACTCTTCGTCGTAGAAGCAGGAGTAGTAGTACTGCACGCGACGGCAAAGAGAGACTCGTTGTTAGCGCTATCGTTTGGGACGGAACAAATGGCACGTGCCTCGTCGCCGCAGACGAGTCTTTGCAAGGAGGAGGAGGAGGAGAAGGACATTATTATGTTTGATTCGTATGGGAAAAGTTTATGAAGCAAAAGGGCAGCTTTTCTAAAAAGAACCTCAAAGTAGAACGATAAAGTGATGGTGGTGGTAGTGGTGATGGTGAAATGAATATTTTCTGCTAGACGCTGATATTAATATTAGTAGTACTAGAGACTAAATTGTGTTGTTTATGTCTACCCTCTTTTGGTCCTTTGAGAAGAAAGAACTCGCTGGACGACGCGAGGCTACGTAAGAAGCGCGACTTTTGGTGAATGAGTCGTTAGATTGTGCACCACCGATCCATTTTCAAATCACGAGATGGAATGAAGAAGCGGGGTTAGTCAAAATCATCTCCGAGATCGCCCAACAAGTTTTCAATCATGCCAAAGTGCGGGAAGTTATCTTCTTGCTGTCCAGGGACGGGAGGTACGGGCGGTTGTCCTTGTTGCTGTTGCATCCAAGCCGCCGGCCTCGCGCCGTTGGCGCCCGATGGAGGCGCCGCGCCGCCCGCATTTGCAGCTTGCGCAAACGATCCAGGCGCGGGTGGAGCCGGTGCAGCACCGTTCTCAGAGACGGACATTTGCGCGACGCCTTTGACGAGCGAAGTTGGAGGCGGGGGGCCTCTTGGCGGCGGCGGCGGTCCGGACGGCGGCATCGGGACGCTTCGGTCACCTTCAGAGGCTGATCCTCCGGCGGCAACGGCAATTGCCGGTGTGCCAGGTGGCGGAGGCGGTCCCGGAGGTAACGGTGGCGCGCCAGGACCACCGGATCCGGCGACCGTGGCGGCAGAAACGGCTGGTGCACCGGCAGCGACTGCGGCGGCTGTCGGCTTCTCCCCGGAGATGGATCCAGAGCCAACTCTCGGTATGGAAGCTGCCTTGGAATCGCTCCCTTTCCCTGAAGATGCCGGTGGACTTCCTTGCTGATATTGGCTGAGATCTCGTCGAAGTCGAACGACTTCAGCGGCTTTTTCTGCCAAAGCAGATTCAAGCGCAGAGATTCGACCACGAAGTTCGCGAACGAGCGGCGGTTCAGAGGAGGATCCTCCCGGAGAGCCGCCGGCAGAGTTTGGCGTCGGAATCGACTTATCGGCACCTTTACCAGCTTTACTCGCCGGCGAATCACTCTTACTTGTGGTATCTTTGTTCTCTTTTCTTTCCTTCGCTTCCACTTCTTCGCGCGCTTTGCGTTTTTCCGCCTCGGCTTTCTCCTTTTCCGCTTTCTTCTTCGCTTTCTCTTCATCCTTTTGCCTCTGAATAGCTTCGCGCTTCTCTCTCGCCTCGCGCTCCTTTTCATCCTTGATGCGCTGCTCTTCTTCCTGTTTCTTGCGAAGCTCCTCATCTTGGGCGCGTTTGATCGCTCTCTGCTTTTCGCGTTCGGCTTCCTTCTCGGCCTCTATGGCGGCTTTCTTCTCGGCTTCTTCCTTTTCCAATCGCGCTCGTTCTTCATCTTCGGCCAACTTCTTCAATCGTTGCCTCTCTTTTTGTTTCTGCTTCTTCGAGTGTTTCTTTTCGTTTTCTTCCGCGGCTAAGCGTTCAGCTTCCTCTTCTTCGGCAATCAACGCTTCTTGACGCATCAGAGCTTCGGCTTCGCGAAAGGCGACTTCGACGCGTTCGTTAAAAACGCGGGACAAGACGTACATCTCAATCGTTCTACGGCCGAGTTCAGCGAGGCGATGTTCGTCTCTTTCGACAGCATCGGCCGCAGAGAACCCAGCTTTCTTCTTCGTCGCGTCTTTACTATCGTTATCTTTTTTGGAATCATCTTTACTGCTATCCTCGCCGAGTTTAGAGCGCTTCGACGAACGACCTTCGGAAGAATCGTCCAAGTCTATATCATCGACATCAAAAGCAGTTCCATCCGCCGCGCGTTCCAACGCACACACTAAATCACCGGTGAGCACACAAGTGTTTGTGGCTATGGATAAAGCAGCAGAGCCGTACGACGAATTCGCACTGGCCTTGACAGCGTCCGCCACAGACGTGGAGCCGGCATCCAAGGCTCTGCATCCGCAATACAACGCATCCATGACGAGTGTTGACGTCACTTCTTTCTCGTTGAAGAATCTCTTCACGATACCTTTTAAGAGATCGTCGGCTTTTTCGGAAGCGAGATGCGTTTTTTCGGCTAAAGTACGATTGTTCCAAAAATTGCGAAGATTTTCCCACTTCTCCGGATCCTTGCGTAAAGCGTAAAGCTTTTCTCTCTTCTCTTCGAGAAATCTTCGGCAAATACCCTGTGTAATTTATAGAGAATAAACTCGGTAAGTATTCAAGTTATGGAGAAAAGTATGTATGGGTGCACGCAAACACACACGCACACGCACACATACACACACACACAAATACAAAAGGCAAATACAGGCGCCGAAACAAAGCAGAAATTTTTTCATCGCTCAAATTCTATGGGTGTTCGTTTTGTCATTCACGAGTTGCTCAGAACGAGAAATGCTCTTATCGAATTGATCTCTTCACTGCGAAAGAAGATGTTTCTTTGTTTTGACTAAGTCTCTGCGATACTATCGTTGCCAATTTGTTCGTGTAAAAAGTGTGAAAGTGTGTTCGCGCGCTCCGCAAAAGAAAAAAAAAAGACGAATATTCAGAAATCAAAACGATAAATCGCACCTCGACGTTTGTTAAATACACGCGAACCAACTCTCGTCTGTATTGCGGGTCCAAGCATCTAAACGGTCTCGCAATCTTCTCGTGGATAACTTGGACTTGCGCTTTAATGACTAAAGTATCCGCCACGGTAAACCCGTCTAAGACTTTACCGAGTTCCATAAACTTCTTCCACCCCCAATCGTGTTCCTTCTTACAAAACCGGTGCAAAGTGTCCGAATACTTTGACTTTTTCGGATCCTTATTCACAACCGCGATGGTAAACTGCGCGAAGTGACTCCATCCCGGTAATAATTTATCGTAATCTGCCACGCACAAGAACAACGACAAATGATTGTGCACGTCGCAGCCTTGCGGGTAGACGAGAATGTACCACTTGTACCCGCCGACTTCGAAGCACTTGGAACGAAGCTCGCGTTTGGAAATCTCCGAGAAATTCTCGATTTTCCACGTGAACTTGCCGTACATGTCCGCCGGTTGTGGTCCTGTTTTTCGAGTGTTTAAAGTAGCGCAGAGAGTAAAGAAAGAATTGTTTTTCAGTCGTTTTTCCTCCCAAAAAAAACCCAAACAAACAAAGGAGAGAGCAAGAAGAAAAGACGATGATGATGACACATCCAAATTTACGCGTAGAAAGGAGGACAGAAATCGAATTCGCGCTGCGAAACCACCTACCCGAACAGTCTTCTTGCTTCCACGGCCCACCGTTACCACTGTTCACATCCAGAGGACCAGCTCGTGAGCGCCACTCGGAATCCGCCGGCGAATCTGGAGTGGGCGTTAGAACGCCGTCTACGATGGCGTTGCCATCCGCATCCAGCATTTCCTCTCGCTTTCTCGTCCCAGAGGAACTCATTTTTCTCTCTGTTCTTCTCTTTTGCTAAATGAACTCCTAATCAACGAGCGACTATCTTCTATGTGTTTAAATGCTACGCGCGAGGAAAGAAATGAATACGTATAAACTCTATTTGTATAATTCTACGTCGTATTCGCGCGTTTTTTGGTCGCGTTTCTTCCTTTTCTGTCTGTTGTTCTTATGTGGTGTGCGTAAAAGTCTGTCGCGCTTTGCTGAGTCGCTGATGTGAGCCCAGTTTTTTTTCTTGATTTTTTCTTTTTGACAATTTCTCTCTTGAGCTCTGATATTGTTACACAAGTGTATTACTTTTAACTGGTACTAGTACTACTACTACTACTACTACTACTACTACTACTACTGCTGCCGTAATCTATCTCATGTCTTCTATGTCGTTCTTCGTGTCTTCTTCCACTCAGTCTCGTTTCTCTTGTTGTTTGCGAACGATCACGGTGCCGCGAAACGGCTTCCCCGTTCGCGTATCGACGAGCGTTTCGAGATCGACCGAGCCGCTCAGAGCGGCGAACGCGTCCTCGTCGCCGTTCTCGTTGTGCACGCTGGTGATATACACTTGGACGCTCGTGTATCCCGGAGATGAAGAGAGATTTGCGATGGTTACTGAAGATTGAATCTTTCCTAAGATGCCGCCGGTAACGTCGTGCGAGCAAGCGGTTGCAGATATTTGCTCTTCTTTTTTTCTCTTGTTGTTGTTGTCGTTGTTTTCGTGTTCACTGCTAGACGCGTTGTACCGTAAACTGTCGTTCGTGGCGTACGCGATATCTTCGATGTCACTTTTCAAGTTATCCTTCACGCACGTCCACTCACCGTCGATTGTCGTTTCAATTTTCCGTAGCATCCTACAAGGCAGGTCGGCGTCAGCGTCAACACCATCCGGGTCGCGACTAAACACGCCTCTCGCTCCGGTGATGAACACGACTCTGATGACAACCCTTTGGTCTCTCGTTTTATTCAACGCGTACGCCTTTGCTATTTCAAGCGCGATTCTATCTCCGCTCAAAATCGAACGCCCGTGCGTGGCGTCCTCCACGACGTCCCCGTGGAGTAACAACAAAAGCGACTTTGAGGACGACGACGAAGTAGGAGACGCAGAGAAACAATGCGCTTCGCAATACTCCTTCACGGAAGCGTAACCGAGAACATCCACCTCTCCTTTCTCGTTGAACCGCCACGCGTCGCCTAAATGTCTCCGAACGCATTCAACTTTGACTTTGTTTTCTCTCTCTTCTTCTAAACTTTCACACACCAACTCGTTCAACTTTTGTACGCTCCTGCGCGTCTCTTCGCACCCGTCCAGGAAGAGCGAGGAGGTCATCTTCAATTTCCTGTCCTCGTCGCCTAACCCGCATCGTTTCGCGGACATGTGGCCAAACGAACCCGCCCCGTGAATGACTATCACTCTCTCGTTTTCATTCTTCTTTGTCTTCTTCGAAATCGCATTCTGTAACAGAATGGAACACTTCTCGAGCGCAGTTTTATCCAAGGTTTCGTACGTGGATTTATCGGTTATGGAGCGGCCGCCGAGCTTGACGATTGTGAGGAAAGTAGTCGACGTTGGTGTGGTGGTTATATCGTCGCTCGGAGGAGGAGGAGGAGGAGGAGGAGGAGGAGGAGACATTGAGTGCGTTGTTCGTTTTGAAGAAAGTCGGACGTTTTTCTCTCCCTGAAATGCTTGGAATTTTGGATTTACGAGATATTTACGAGCAGACGCTCGTATTCATTCGCACAGAGACGTTCGAAGAATCTTTAATAAATAGACGCGTTTTCCCGCGATTACAATTACAAGTACTCTCTCTTCTCGTTGTTGACCCTGTGCTCTCTCCCCGCGCTCGCTCGCTCGCGCCCTATCTTTTTACACGTTTAAAAAATTCACTTCTTGTTCTTCCCGGCGGTTTCCTTCTCTTTCCTCTTGGCGTGATTTTCTCTCCACCGTTTCAAAATGATACTCATCGCCGAACGTTCTTTACTCAACGGCATCACGGATTTAGGTTGATACTGTCGCCACTCTTTTCTCTCTAAGAGCTCGTTGGCCGCGTTCGCGGTATCTAAAGTCTCCTCTAATTTTTTGAATTTCGCTAAGCTGGCGTTGGTGAGAATGCCCCTGGTTATCGAATCTTCGCTCTCTAACGACGGTTCCAAGTACTCACGAGGCCGCAGCGGTTCCGTCTCGTCTTTAAACTCAGCGTCTGGAGTATCAATGTCGCCGAGTTCTTCTACGTCTACGCCTCTGTCTTCCGCTAAACGCACGCTTGCGGCGGCTAATCTCGCCCTCGCCGCTTCCTCCGCTCTCTCCGCTCTCGACTTGCGACTTTTCTCTTTGTTTAAAAACGCCGCGCGTTTCTCTTCCCGGTCCGATTTATCGTTCAAACCATACAGAGGCGTTTTTAATGCTTGCATTAAGATTCTGTTTGTTTTCGTCATTTGCAAATACGAAATGAACGGTAACGGAAGTAAAAATATGCGAAACGTGCCGGATTCGTACCCCATGGTAGGGATACCGAGAATCATCACCAACTGAACGAAGATCAACGTGAAGAACATTTTCCCGACGAGCCAACTCCACATGTCACCTTCACCTGGGTGCGACTGTTTGTAGTGATACACTAACTGATGTTTGAAGAAGATGTACAAAATGAAGAAAAACGCGCAACATGCCGGGAGAAGTATAGGCGCAATGACGGCATACAACGACCCGATGAAGAAAATCAACATCGTGACGCCCGGTATGCGATGCATCGGCGTTTCCTCCGGTCGCGCCCACTCCAATATTTTCGAATACGGTGGCTCAACTTTCGCTTTCATCCTGTATGAAGTATAGTTCACAAGAAACGAAAAGAGTTTCGGGAACCGAATCAATTCAAACGTCGTCGCTTGCGCCAAGCGCAAGAGAACGAATTTGAAGAAAAACGTCGAACACGCCAACGTTTGACGCATGAACGTGTACGCAAACAAGTGCGGCTCTTGTATCCAGTCGTACATGTCCTCCCAAACGTATCGACTGGACATGTTTCCGAGAACTAAGTTGATGATTAAGACGTAGAAATACGTCGTCGCCCCGAACGTGTCCATTTCGTTCAAAGAAATATACCCGGTTTGTCTCGACAGATGCAACGAAATGATGTGAGCGATGACGAGGAAAGTCAACATAATCAACGAGATTACGATGGAATAAAACGTCTCGCCGTACGTCCCGCCGATTGAGTTTACGATATCAGTTTTGTGGTCGTTCACGGCCGCAGTTATGACGTTCACTGGGCCCAAGAAAAATAACGCAAACAAAATCGAGACGATACGAGTGCGCATGGTTTTCCAACTTCGTTTATTGTTCGGCGAGGCAACGTTGTGCCAAACGATCGATTGCGGCGCCGGTGCCGGTCTCGTATCCCACTTACCAAAATCCTCGTCAATTTGTACGTTACTGATAAGTATAGCGAGCGCTTGCGATTTGAGAACGACAACTGCTCCCGTCGGTGGCGCTTGCGAATTGATAATTTTTTCCTTTGCCGCGTCCAACGCTCTCAGCTTCGAAGCTTCCTCCGCTTCGCACGCGTCTCGATGTTTCTTCGCGCTCTGCAAATGAGCCTCGCGTGATTTCAAGTTCCGTTTCCACGTCCCTGGGTGTTCTGTTTTCTCCGATTCAATCAAAACGACTTTTCTGTTCGCTTGAATCGCGTTTTCTCTCGCCTCTTTCCACATTTCCGTTTTTTTCGTCACGAAACGCAAATCGTGCGCCACGCAGACAAACATGATGTTACCTTTACCTACGATCGCTTCGATTTTCACCCTGAGCATGTGCTCGATTTCTCTCCTCGTTAATAGGCGCAAATTAGCCATCTCTTTACGTTCGCTTTCATCGAACGAGACGTCGTGCGTCATTTGCACGTCATTCGCCATGTCTTCTCTGTACTTTTCTTCAATCTCCGGCGAGCCAAAGTCTCGCATCCACCACGGAACGACCGCGTTAAACATCGCTTTCATTTTCAACATCCTTTGCTTAACCACGAGAAGATCTTTCTTCTCTTTCATCGCATCCTTTTGCTCTTCCAAGTTTTGAATCGCGACTTGGTTCAGAGTTGATTTAATATTCATGGAATCGATAGTGGTTGTCGCGTACCTCGGGATGTTCAAAATCGTGACCGTGTTCATTTTGATCCCAACCTCTTTTGGTTCTAACTTCCACATCATGAGCGCGTATTTAACAGACTCCTTCTCAATCATAAACACTAAAACGAGCGAGAATATGTACATCATGATTGTTACCACGACGAACGTTTCCATTTTTTTCGCGGCGCCCAACGTGTGTATTTTAATATCCGCCCCGGTGTGATCGATGGCTACATCCGAAACACTCGCCGTTTCTCTCACCGACGTCTCGTCGTAGTGATCCTTCGCGAATAACTCCCACAACGCTGGACAAATTATAATCGAGCAGATGGCAAAAAATTTCGCACACATGCGAAACCATCGCATTACCATGAATTCATCGATAGTCGTAAACCTTCGAATGAACGTATCCGAGGAAATAAACGCTTGATACAACCAGCCGAACCCGAAATACCCCTCGATGGCAGGTTGCAATTTCGGGACGTTTTCGTACTCCGTTTTCGATCTATCCAGCGTCACGATCGGGTCCATGATTTGTACAACGAACGGAATCCTTCGCATCCACGCGTAGAAGATGTAGAAAGCGACAAACAGAATCGCCGCGAACGCGCAATAATTAGACGCCTCTTCTCGATTTAAAGTCTCTTGACAATTGCCATCTTCAGAGCACGTGTAGTGGTAAATGCACGCAACGCCACTCCCGGTGTGCGTGATGCCTTCTTGCAAATACTCTCCGGTAAACGCGGTAGCGTAATACCCCAACCCTTCGTTACACGCGAAGCATACCAACGACGACGTGGGAGGACAACTCGTCAAATCGATCGTCGTTCCTTCCTTCGATTGGAACGCGAACGAGCTGTTTCCGTTCGCTGGATCGAACGAAATTTTCGGCGGCGTATCCGACGCCGTTAACGTTCTCACCGTGTTATCGTTGCTCAAAAACAAACTCCCATCTTGGAACGCGCAGTTCGTGCACCCGTCCGGGCACGGACACGACTGTTCCTTTGGTTTATTCGTCAGCGGGTCAATCTCCTCGCTTTTGGTTTTCAGAATCGAGGCAACCCACACGCCACCTCGCCACACCTCCTCCAATCGAGGTGGCGCAGACGGTGGCGGTGACGGCGTTGTTAACAAGGTCGAATCCTCATTCTCCGCTGCTCCAGCCGAGCCCGAATGGTTTTCAGAATACGTCGTTTGCACGGTTAACAACAGAGCCAACACGGCGATTGCAATCGACAGGTTTTTAAACCATCGCGGCGCTTTCATGCTTACTGATCCTTTCCAACACCTATATCGTGAAAAGTGGTGGATTACTGCGCGGTCGAATACATAAACGCGACATTAAAAATGAAGATACGAATGATTCAAAGGACAAAAACTGTCAAAGGTCCAAGAAAAGGTCAAGGAAAGAAGAAAAAAACAACACAACAACTTTTTTTCTTCTACGAAAAAAAAAAAGATATATATGATTTGTCATCCGATGATGATGATGATGATGATTAAGACGACGACAGACACCGCGTCCCCGCTGGTGAATACTACTCGTACTCATTCGAGCAGAAGGAGACCGATTTTGATGGCGACGTCGTCGTCCTGTCTTTTTTTTAATAATAATAAGAATAATAACAACAACATTAACAGGAGGAGATGGAGGAAAAAGAATCGTCATCATCATCATCATCATCATCGGAAAAAGATGATGACGATGATGATGATGACAAAGACGACGATTCAGACGACGAGTAGTAATAAGAAAATGGAAGAAGAAGAAGAAGAAGAAGAAGAAGAAGAAGAAAAGCAACAACAACGAACGACTTTATTGAAAACCGTGGCGCTGCTTAAGAAAACGTGTTTTTCGATTCTTGCCACGGTGTTCGTGACGATGAGTGGTAACGGTGATGGTAATGTTTTTTCTTTGCGAGAGAGTGTAATGACGTCTTCAAAGTCCTCGTACGCAAACGCGTCCACGTACAACTACCGAGACGAAAACTACATCGAAAACATCGCGAATTCGGTGTCCTCCTCGGAAGGGGAAACGAGGAAAGCGACGTTAAAATCAAAGGTGAAAGGCGAAAACGGGAAAAAAATTGAACGGTGCGCCGGACAATGCATAACGACGTGCGTGAGAGGGAGTTTCAATTCAACCTCGGGTCCCGGGTTAGGACCGCTGACGAAAATACAGGAACCGTTTGTCTTTAAAGACGGGTTCCGGAGTCGCCAGTATTGCGTAGAAGAGTGTTTGGATTATTGCGCGCTCAAAGTGAACAAAGAGGTGGCTTCGGCCGCACCGCCGATAGCGTTGAAATAAAGGTGGTATTTAGCAGCAAATGTAGTAGTCATTTAAATAGAAGAAGAAGAAGAGATTGCGAGTTGATGATAGATTAGTAGAAGTATATTCATTCTCCAAACAACAACAACAAGGAGTTTAATAATAATTGATTATTAAATAGCTTTTTCAGTGTTGTTTTTGACTTTATTAAAGATCCCCCGAGGCTGCTTCTTCCGGCTCTTTCTTGTCGAAAACTTTCCCGAACCACGATTTCTTTTTCGTCGGCTCCGGTTCGTCCGGCATCGGCGGATCCGCCGCCGACCCTTCTTCGCTAGACGTCGCTTCCTCTCCTCTTCCTCCACCTTCTTTATCTTCTTCTTCCTTCGTAGGAGTAGACGTATTTTCAGATTCTTCATCAGCCGCCGTCGTCTCCTCGCCCTTCTTCTTGTCCTTCTTCGAGTTCTTTTTCGTCGAGTTCTTCCCGGTCGCGTTGCCGGTCGAGTTCGTCTTTGGCTTTTCCACCTTTGGCGCCGGCTTCGACTTTACTTTTTTATACTTTGTCATTCTCTTGGACAACTCGCTTTTCACCTCTTTGCTAGTAAACGCCGCGTCTTCGTGCGCCTCTTTCGCCTCTTGCTCTTTTTCTTTCTCCTCCAAGAACGATTCCAAATCTGCGATGTCTTGCAACAACGGTTCGGTTTCGTTGGCAAAAATGTGCTTCTTCTTGTCCTTCCAAGTTCCAATCGTTTTACGCGTATCCGCGATCCACTTCTTGGCGTATTTCACGGACTCTGGGCGCACGGAAGACTCTTGCGCTCGGAAGATGAACGCGTCCGAGACGTCTTTCAAACCTTTGTGTTTCGTTTCATACGTTGTCTTGTTGGCATTTTCGCCTTCGTCGGTGTACAACCAGTCCTCGGCGTCTTCCAACGATTGCAAGTGTGACTCTCTTTGCTCCTCCGTGGTGACTTTTTCAATGTCTTCGTCTTGACGAACTTTCGAGCGCGAAGAATAAATGTAGGCTTCCAAGTTACTCTTCGCAGCTTCGGTTTCGCGTTTCGCTTGATCCTTCGCGTGGAGCTTTTCGAGCTTACCCTTGGATGCAAGAATTTCCGCGTTCGTCATTTGAACGATTGGATTATCGGATTCGGAGACGAGCAAGTCGTGCTTGAACTTTCGCTTTCGCTCGCGATATTGCGGAATGTACACTTCTTCTTTGTCGTCTTCTTCTTCTTCTTCTTTTCCTTCTTCTTCTTCCTCCTCTTTTTCTTCCCCTTCTTTCGTCTCCTCCGAAGCCGCCGGTTTCTCTTCTTCTTCTTCAGCGCTTTCTTTTTCGCCCTCTTCCGCCTGTTCTTTTTTACCCGACTCGCTGTCGGTCGCGTCGGTTTCCTTTTCCTCTTCATCTTCCTTCTTCTCTTCTCCCTTGGTAGTCTCTTCCGCCGGCGCCGCCGCTTCTTTCTCCTCCTCCTTTTCCTCTTTTTCATCCTCGGATACGGTGGCGGCGGTTTCATCCGTCGCCTTCGCGGTCGTTTCAACTTCTTCAATCGTAATATTCTTCTTCGACTTCTTGTCGTCCATTTTTTTCGACTTTTTCGGGCGAGGAATCTCAACCATATCCGTCACGATGACTTCGAACTGCGCCTTCTCGACAAAGAAGATACCGCTCGGGTCCATCGCGAAAGTCACCGTGACGTTACCGTCCTCCGTGTTGTTGTACTTTTCTCGGAAATGGTCGATGCCGGACACGTTGAAAGTGGCGACGTCGGCTGAACTCCACGCCGGCGGTAAAACGAGTTCTTCTTTGACGTTGTCCTCGCTCTCGTCGCCCGATTTCACGGCGGCGATGAACGTTTTCAAAATGTACTCGTTTGCGGTGACGTTTTCAATCGTTACTTTCGAGCGCGACGGGTACGCGTCGAATCGATTGAACAACGCAATTTTGTTGTTCTTTTCCTCGTCCTCGTCGACACCACCGACGACTTGATAATCGATCCCGTACGGCAACGCATCTGCGGCACCAAATTTACGCATGCGAAACGTCGTGCTCATGTTCGCCGCGAACAAACCGGCGCCCATCGCGACGGCTTCGTCCGCGTCCAACCTCTTATCGATAGACTTGCCAGAATCCTTCAAAACTTCCTCGTCGATCAAGCGTTGAAGCGCGGGAACTCGGACGGTGCCACCAATAACCTCAATAGCTTCCACGTCTTCCAAAGTCAACCCAAGTTTCGGCAACTCCACCGTCACCAACCTTCGCAACGGTTCCAACATTCGTTGGAACGTCTTCTCCGCCTTGGCTTCAAACGTCGCGCGGTCAATCGTCGACCTGAAATCGATGTCCTCGAACATCCCTTCCACGCTGACTGGCGCTTCTTTGTTCGCCGAGAGCATCTCTTTCGTCTTCCTCACCTGCTTTCTCAACTTTGCCACCGCTCTCTTGTCTTTCGTCACGTCTTTCCCGTTCGTCTCTGACCCGTGTTTTTCTTGAAACTCATCCAAGAAATGGTTCACCAAGAGAACGTCTAAATCCTCGCCACCGAATTCGTCGTTCCACTCGACTGATTTCACGACGAACGACCCGTACGTCTTCTTCGACCTTCGTTCGCTCAAGGCGCCGAATTCGACTAAACTCGCCGACGAGTGACTCGACCCGACGTCGTAAAAAATCACGTTCCTCGTTTCGTTCTTCGCGAAATCCTTATCAATTCCCCACTGCAAGGCTGCGCACGACACGTCGCTCACCAACGCCATGACGTTTAACCCGGCGATATCCGCCGCGTCGTACAAGGCCCTTCGTTGCGTCTGCGAAAAATACGGCGGCACCGAAACCACCGCGTCTTTAATCGCGCCTTTCCCCAACGCCGTCCCAATCTTCATCGCGTATTGTAACGTCGTCGCCACTAACTCCTCGATCGTATGCGATGAATAATTATTTTCAATATCATCATCACCATCGCCATCACCATTTTGTTTCCCACTGCTGCCGTTTTCAACGTCGATGAAAACTTCCACCGTTTCTCGTCCGTTCCCTTGGTTGTTCTCTCGAATCTCAAAAGGCAACTTATACTTTTCCTTATAATCCAAAACCAAATCCGATTTCGCGCTCTTCCCTAACAACTCTCTTAACCTCGTGGTCACTTTCTCCGGGTACCTGGCTTGGTAATTCATCGCCTCTTCGCCTAACCATCGATCTTGGTTGATGAATGACACCGCGACGGTGGTTTTCCGTTTCGAGATCTCGTTTATGACTAAAGTAATCGGCGTTCGTCCTGGGGCGACGATGGAAATCTTGAGGAACTCCGCGCCGTAATCGATGCCTAAAACCGCCGCTTTAACCACTTTATTCAAAAGAAAGACGTACACGAGGAATAAGACTTTAAAGAAGAAGAAACTCTTCTTTCTGTTCGACGAACCCATCGTCGTTTTCGTCGTCATCTTTAGTAAACTTTAGTCGTGCTTTTGTCGTGTGGTGCTTTCTGTGATGCGTTTTCGCACTAAAGATGATCGAAACGACAGAAAAGAGAAAGACGCTTCGAGAGGCTTCTTTTTTCTCACGCAGAAAGTATTCTTCACAACGCACACGATCGAGAGGAGTATTTTTTCGTTTTTTTAGTACTTTTGTCTATGTAGATGAAACGTTTAAAAAATACGCCGACACGAAAATACGCTGCTTGTTGTTCGCGTTGCGCTCAAAAAAATGCGAATACTACTTTATTACTACTATTCGTACTACTATTAAACTACTCTTACTGCGGCGCTGGTAAAAAGAAGAGCTGTAACCGCTTGCGATGGACGTCGACGTCGCCGACGCGAACGGAGACTTTTTCACCCGCGCGAGCGATATCGTGCGGTTCTTTTTTGGCGTCGTCGTATTTGTCGTTGTTCTCGTTCTTGCAAAACGTGGAT
>Ga0255775_1002005_pt1 | contig 18100 bp, 18 predicted proteins | sample 011ome_26_FD_179973 | JGI IMG/M metagenome (GOLD analysis project Ga0255775, IMG submission 179973) | Coastal salt marsh microbial communities from the Groves Creek Marsh, Skidaway Island, Georgia - 011511BT metaG (version 2) | ecosystem: Environmental > Aquatic > Marine > Intertidal zone > Salt...
AGTAAAGAAGGTTATGGTGTTGGAACGTTAAGTTCTGTTGATACTCCTAGTTTTGAACAAAACACTTAACTCTCTGAAAAGTTTTCTTTGTGCCATTCGGGGTGGTCGAGCGATGATGACGACGACAACGAATTCTGAAATACGAAGAGGAGGAGGTGTGAGAGGGTGCTGTTGTTCGATTTCGACGAACACGAGGAGGAGGAGAACTTTTTCGAGGAGGAGGACGACCACCACCACCACCCTACAGAGGAGGAGGAGGAAAGCTTTGTTTTGTTTTGTCCTTCGAACAGCGAAGGCGTCGAAAAGATCGGATGATGATGTTTCACTCATCGTCGACAAAACGCGAAGACGACGAGCAAAACAACTTTTAAAAGCGGTGAAGGAAGAACTGCTCTCTTCTTCTTCTTCTTCTTCTTCTTCTTCTTCTTCTTCTTCTTCTTCTTCTTCTCGCGATGACGATGATGATTCAGACGACGACGACGACAAAGAAGTCACCGGGGTAAAAACTCTGTTCGGGGTTCCGATGACTCCGGAAACCTCCGCCATCGCGCTCGTGTATTTCGTCCAAGGCGTCATCGGTCTCGCCTCGTTGGCGAAGAGTTTTTTCTTGAAGGACGAGTTACACTTGTCGCCGGCGGAAGCGGCGGTGGTGATGAGCATATCGTCTTTACCGTGGCTGGTGAAACCTTTGTGGGGGTTTATTTCGGATACCGTGCCTTTGTTTGGGTATAAACGGAAATCGTATTTGTGTTTGATGGGCGTCGTCGGATGCGTCGCGTGGTCGACGTTGAGTCAAGGCGTTTCGGTGGTCGATAATCGATGGACGGCTAGTTTTCTATTCGCAGTCGGGTCTTTGAGCATTGCTTTTTCGGACGTATTGATTGATTCGATCGTCGTGGAGAGAGCGAGAGAGTCAGAGGATAATTCAACGACTGGGTCGTTGCAAAGTTTGTGTTGGGGAATGGTTGCGTTTGGCGGCATAGCGAGTAGCTATTTTAGCGGCGAGTTGGTGGAGGAGAAAGGAAGCGCGTTCGTGTTTGCGTGCACGGCGGTATTTCCACTGCTGATTGCCGGTGCGGCATTTTTGGTCAAGGAAGAGAGAAAGGATTTTTCGACGAGTAGTGAGATGGTTGCGAACGTCGTCGTCTCGGGTGGTGAGAGAGAGGAAGAGAAGAACGGAAGCGTGGTTGAAGCTGGGAAGGAAACGCTTTCAACGTTATGGTCTGTGGTGAAACAGAAACAAATATGGGGACCGGCGTTGTTCATGTATTTATGGCAAGCGACGCCGTCCCCTGGATCGGCCATGTTTTACTTTTCGACGAACGAGTTACACTTCAGCCCGGAGTTTTTAGGCCGAGTCTCCTTCGCGCGTTCGTTAGCGGCTTTAGGCGGCGTCGGGTTGTACAACGCCTACTTCAAATACGTGCCATTAAAGAAGATGTTTACGTACTCTGCGATTTTAGCGACGGCGCTGGGATCGACGCAACTTTTGCTGGTCTCGGGGTATAACCGCGAGCTTGGGATTAGCGACGAGCTCTTTGCGTTAACGGACAGCGCCGTCTTGACCGTGCTCGGCGAGATTTCGTTTTTGCCGGTTTTGGTTTTAGCCGCGAAAATCTGTCCGAAAGGCGTCGAAGCGACTTTATTTGCATCGTTGATGTCGTTGTTCAACTTTGGTGGCGTAACCTCGCAATTTCTCGGCGCTGGTTTGACTGAAAAGCTAGGCGTTACCGCTGATAATTTCGACAACTTGTTCGAGTTGGTCGCCATATGTAATTTCACCACGCTGTTGCCGCTCGCGGCGATTGGATTCTTAAACGAAGTCGAACAAGAAGAAGAAGAAGAAGGCGACGACGGCGGCGGTGACGGAGAAGAAGGACAGAAGATGATACAGGCGTAGAAGTAGTAGTGATAAAATAGTCTAGCACCTAGTAGAAATAAATGTCGTGTTATTTTATACGTTGTACGTAGTGTTTGTATTTTGGCATCCGATGAGTACTCGAAACTCAGCGACGAAGGAAATTTTTCCCGTCGCAACCATTTCAGATGTAGAAAGCCCCTCTGACTGCATTTCGCAAGTCGTCATCGGGGACATTTTGTAAAGTTTTTTGTCAGGAACTCCCTCGAATCGCGAGTGATTGTCACTGGGACAACTACTACGAGCGTAAATCTACGAGAACGGTGATGAAATGTTTGCCCTCGAATCGCGAGTGATTGTCATCGGGCGTTGTCAAGCGGGATCTTTTTGTCAAAAACAGAACTTACGAGCGCAGCGTTGTCGCATACGATAATTTCGATAATCTTCTCTTTTCTCCTTTCCAGAGTCTCCTCTTTTCTTTTTTCCTCCCTCTTTTTCTCGCTTCTTTTTGTCTTGCGTTGTGTATTGTTCCTAAAAAACCATAAAATGAGACGTAAAACGTCAAGCTTTTACCGATTGTCAATTCATAATACTTCCGTGGATACCCATCCTCACGGTCTGTTGTTAATTCACCCCACACCATTATTTCTTTCTCTCTTTATTCCAACCATCATTTGTTGTTTTGAAACCTTTACTAAACACCACTTCATCCAAGATAAAATTCTAAAGCAATACCCGATAGTACTAATACTATAAATCAAGCGCATAAAGCGTAATAATAACGTGTGTTGTTGTTTCCTGTGAGGCGTATCTATGTGTGTTGTTGTTGTCGTGTACTTTTCTAATCCCATGGGCATTGAACGAAATCAAACAAAGAAAAAACCAATAATGCAAACCAAGTGTGTAAAATATTCTATATAATAGCATCCAATTTTTGAGAACGGAAAATCTGCAGAGCGATTGTCGACGACGATCGAACATAATAATTCGTTGAGTGGGCAAACGGATATAAAAGACAATGTAAAGCGCATAGAACGTATCTTTATCCGGAATCTTCTCGTTTTCTGATGATGAGATTGCTGCTCCACCTGTAAAGATTTGTGTTGTGTCAGTTGACGATCGAGTTACGACGTTACTCTGGGGTAAAAAAATTCCTGTGTCCAGCTTTTGGCGCCTGTCCTTGCGTTCCTGTATGTATATTTTGAATCCTCCGTAAGAGAGCTTTTTATCCTTCCTGCTGCTGTAGAAAACAAATACAGTTTGAATGTGTAATTCTCACTTTTCCTCCATGTAATCAATAGATAATAAAGCTTCCGTTTTTGGTCGTTGTGTCCTTCCAATTCCTTTTAATACGATATATTCCTCCTATAAGCATAACTGAAAATCCGTACAGAAACCAAACCTTTTTCTGCTCCGCTGCAATCTGTGCTAAGAACGAACGTGATAAATCAAACATCTCACTTCTATTTCTAATAGCGTAATAGGGTGTGTGCGTGTGTAAATGCGTCAAAGCGTACAAGCGTACTGTTGTTGTTGTCGATGCAGGCAGGGAATGGTTCATCTGGAAAATCTCATCGGGGGGATGTCGCGTATCGAAGCCGCGCGTGGCGAATACAGCGCGTATCGTCTCGTCGTGTACGTAATAATAATCGTCGTATATTTGTCTTCTTGCGCGCGCGTAAACATCTTTTTCGGATTTCTTCTGGATTCATTTTCATTCGTTTTCATTCGAGCGCGTACTTCTGCGGGTACAGTCGTTTTTCACGAAATCGATAGAAAACGCGGGCAATTCTTCCTTCCTTTAACTTCTTCTCTTTTTGGGTACGAATAGATCTCTCTCGTATAAGAATGAAGCGAGCGTACATGCGCGTGATACTATATCTGGTGTTCTACCCTGCGTGATATTATGAGAGAGTTGTTCGTCAGTCTTCGAAATGGAATAGAATAATCGTCGAGATCTTACCCTAGCGGAGATCGTAGAGATCACACGAGCGTTACGTGTTTTGATGCGTGAAACAAGTGGAAAACACGGCGAAGAAGTGGACGAAGAGGAAAGCAGTCGCAGTAGTAATAATACTCTGGGTGCAGCTGATTCGTTGTTGTTGTGCCTTTCCATCCTCCGCGAGAGAAAGAAAGAGAGAAAGAGAGAGAGAGAGATCAAAGAGAGATCTCACATCTCCTCTCTTCGCTGCTCTTTTCCTCCCAAGCGTCAAGAAAGTACCGACGAAAGAGATAAAAATCGGACCACAAACGTCTCTATTTTTTTGTTAGGTTTGGACACCCTAAACGTTTTTTTTGTACTTTTGATTGCGTAAAAGGCAGAGAAGACGCACAAAAAGATATGCGCCAGGCGACGACTTTGACGACGAAAGCGGCTTCTTTGTCTTCCTTTTCTTCTTTGAAAAGCAGCGCCTTCATTAAGAGGAGTTTTGGTTTTGGTGGTTTTGGGAAAAGAAGTTCTCTCAATTTCAATACTGCGACGACGACGAGGAGGAAGGGATTCGGGACGCAACGCATCGTCATCGGAGACATCGTCGGTGCAAAGACAACGAGAAGAAGAAGAACAACAACAACAATAACAACAACAAAAGCAGCTGCTGCTGCCGCGATGAGTAGTAGTAGTAACAATAATAAATACGTGCCAGGGGACGCGCTGACGAACGTGACCGTGTGCGTGACCGGTTCCAACCGCGGGATCGGGTTACAATTGGCGAAAGAGTTGCTCGAAAATGACAACACGGTTATAACCACCGCGCGAGATGTATCGAAAGCGAAGGATTTGTTGGAGTTGCAAAAGAAATACGGCGAAGGAAAAGTAAAAATAACCGAGCTTGATGTCGGGAATGAAAACAGTATTAAGGCGTGGGCGAGTCAGTTAGCCTTGGAGAAGATCAAATTGGACGTGGTGATAAACAACGCCGGGATTATCGGTAACGAACCCGGGTATAAAAAATGGACGTGGGACCTCGTCGATCAGAACGAGATGATGGAAGTCTTCAAGGTGAACTCTGTTGGCCCTCTCCTGGTGTCGCAACAACTGTTGAAACATAAAATTTTGAACCGCCCAGCGTTGATTGCAAACGTGACTTCAAAAGTAGGCAGCGTCGACGATAACGGGTCCGGGAAAGGGTACGCCTACCGAGCGTCCAAGGCGGCGCTGAACATAATCAACAAGAGCATGTCCATCGACTTGAAAGAAGAATTCGACGTGACGTGTATGTTATTGCATCCCGGGTGGGTGCAAACGGACATGACCGAAAAGAGAGGTCTGATTGAAACTCCAGAGTGTGCTAAAGGTCTGATTAAAGCCATGGAAGGTAAATACGGATCTTTGAACGGGCGCTGGTACGATTATAAAGGCGATGAGATCCCTTGGTAATACACAATTCATCCATTCAGTCTCTTTCCTTCATCTCTCTCCTCTCATCTCTTGTTTTTTTCTGTGACTCAAAATAAAGGAAATTCGTCATCATTTTCTGCACTTTTTTCTGTACAAAAGACAACCACCGCACATTTTGTGTCGACGCGCGCGCGAGTGTTGTTGGCCTTGCTTGCGACGCTCTCCTCCAACTCGTCCTACTTAATACTAATCGCGTTTAGTTTTATCTCGTTCACGTAAAACGACGCGCACATCGAGGATCAAAAAGTCGCACAGGAGTGAGCAATCCGATTATTGTTTATTAAAATTATCTTATTCTAAACGACGGGAAATACGTGGCCATGAACGACCCGTCGTCGTCCTCGCATCAGAAACATCATCGAGGAGGAGGAGGAGGAGGAGGAGGAACTACCCCGGCGACGAATACTACAAATACTACAAATAATAACAAAATAACACCGACAGCGTCTCACGAAGATCTCGTCGCGCAGCTCGTTCGACAGTCCCCATCGGTCATGTTCAACAGTAACAGCAATAACTCGATCGCAAAGACGCCGAGTCAAGCGGAGTTTGAGCAGTTTTTTCAAGCGCACGCTCAGGCGCAAGCGCAAGCGATGATGGCGCAAGGGAACAAAACACCCTCTGGTGGCGGGGGCGGGATGACACAAAGTGGATCCGGGCAAGATTTTACAAACTTGAGCCCGACGGAGATGATGATGAATACGAATAATACGAACGTTGGGGGGTCCGCGGAACAACCGCCGAAAGGGATCCCGAAAGTCGCGTCGTTGGATATGTTGAGGACGATGTTTTTCCAATCCGGTATGGCGAATGGCGGAACCACGGGCGTTCCCGGGATGACGCCAGGGAACATGCTCGGGTTGATGCAAAATCCATACGGGGGGAGTAACCCGAATTTAGCGAATTTGGGGCAGCAGTTTATGCAAAATATGGCCAACACGACGACAGGGTTTACGCCACCGGGCGTGGGTGGAGCGGCGAACGGGGGTGCGCCGACGACCAGGACCGGCAAGCCGGGGAGACCGAGAGGGTCGACTAAGAACGGCAACGCGTCGACGACAGCTGCATTAAAATCGGCGGCAAAAGGAGCTGTACAAAAGCAAAACTCTAAGAGAGGTTCGATGAAAACGAACGACGGTTTAGAAGCGTTGGCGATGGCAACCGCGGCCTCGGATGCGAAGAATAGTAAAAAAGGAGCAGATGCTACAAACAACAAAAGAGCGGCGCCGGGCGCGACAACTTCAGGAAAAAATGAAACGAGTCCAAAGAAAGAGGACGATAGCAGCAACAAGAAGAGTAAAACTAGCAAAGATAAAGATACCGGGTCTGAGGAAGATAACACCGCGGAGCTCGTGAAGAAAAACAGCCACGTGCAACTGGGTGAAAACGAAGAGGACGACGACCCGGAGATGGCGGAAATCCGCCGACAAAGACGTATGTTGTCGAACAGAGAGTCCGCGAGACGTTCGAGAAGACGTAAGTTAGATCACGTGGCGCAATTAGAAGGTCAAATCGCGAGTTTACAACGAGAACAAGCGCTGTTACTCGAAAGATATCGCCAAAGCGAAGAAGCCAGAGAAACAGTGTTTCGCGAAAACTCTGTCCTGAAGAAAGAGCTGACGAAGAAAGGTGTGGACGTCAACGCGATGCTCGTGACAAGCATGCGTGAAAGTGCAAGCGCAGAGAACTTAGCAAACAATTCGGCTGGAAACGCCGCCGCTATTGCTGCCGCCGTAGCCGCCGGGGCGAACACGTTCATGCCAAAACAAAGTTCCGGTAGTATTAGCAACTTCCTCATGTCCGCTGGGCCGAGTAACGTGAACTTAGCCGACGTAGGCGATGGTATGCTTCGCGTTCCGTCCATGCCGAGAGTTTCATCTGTCGGCGACTTAGTCAAACGAACGATATCTTCCGAGGCGTTGGCGAATTTCGAGCAACAACAAGCTGCCATCGCCGCGCAGATGGCTTCCAACGCCGCCGGTCTCATGGCTGGCGGCGGCGTGCCGCAAAACGGAGCGAGCAAAGACGGCGCCAGTCCTCGCGGCTTCGTGCCTTTTCGACCGACGTCGAGTTATCAAAACCTACTCGACGCCGCGAAGCTTGCCGAAAGTAACGAACGAGCAGAAAAGGAGAAGAAGAAGACCAACGGCGCCAAGAAGGGTGCTTCGAAGAAGTAAAGTATTCAAGGAGAAGCCTTATTATTAGTTTATATACATAGTAGTTTTTCTTCTCTGTATCTTCTCCCGAGAGGGATAGAAAGAGAAGAGAGAGAGAGAGATGAATGTATTTTATGTACAACAAATGAATGTAAAAGCGCTTAACTGGTTTCTCACTCAAAACGTAATATTCGTCTTTCGCGCGAGGAGCATTTTCGGTATATCGTGTTCCGCATCAACCGCGCGGCGGCGCTTCGTGTAATAATATATATATGCCGACAAGGAATGTCGTGATGAGTAGACTTTTAGATACTCAAAATCTATCTCGTTTTCCTCGAGCTTCTTCTTCTTCCGTCGCTTTTAAACGCCAAGTACGTTAAACTGACCAATTGCAAAGCGATGATAATCACGAACCCAGTCATATCGCCCCCGGCTTTTTTCATCCCAGCATTACCCGCGACCAGGAAATACAGCGTCGGCACGACCGTACACAGGAGCATTTTCATCAGTCTCTGATTGTTTTCACGAACCGCGATGACTTTCAAAATCGACACGAACACGTGGTTGATCCCCCACAATCCCCACATCATAGTTTGCGCATCCTTCCCTTGCGGGTTCATCAGTTGTAACATCTTTCCGTCGTCTAAAAGAGGTAAACCGTATAAAGGTGCGACAATATCTCTCCCGGCGGGTACGACGATAAACGCGGAGGAGAAGATGGCGATGTTTTTCATCAGTTTATCCATATTGTTCGTAGGTAAATGAATTGGAATTGCGTGTGTTCAAATGAGGTTTTAGGGGCGAATGTGACTTCACTTTCTCTCTTCCTCTTTCTCTCTCGGTCGATCAAATAAATGCCTTTAATGGCGGCTTCTTTGAAGGCTCCTTCTCCTCCTCCTCTGTCTCCTCCGACACAGGTTCGTTTTTTGTCGTCGTCGTCGTGTTGTTCTTGTCGTCGTTCTTTCCCGTCGTCGTCGTCGAGAAGTAATATCTTCTTTGGTCGAACTTTAACGGGGAAAACGAATGGAGAACGAGGACGAAGAGCGAAGAGTCGAGGTGGTGATGATGAGTTGAACGCGCTGGATATGCTTTTGCGAGGACGAGGAGAGGAAGCGACTATGTCTACTTCTTCGTCTGACGAGAACGAGGACGAGCAAAGCGCAGAGAAGAAGAAACCGATGACGACGAAACCGGTGGTGGTGGTTAGGGATATTACGGTCAATTTGGACGAAGAGACGGCGATAAACGTGTCCGTCCGAGTGGACTCGGCATCCTCTCGAGTCGTGCATTACTCTCAATATCCTCCGCTCGGAGTGATTGTAGAACCGACTCGAGACGGGGTGAAAATAACCGAAGTGACGGACGCGTCGTCGCCGTTTCGAGCGAACGACATAATCAGAGCAGTTTCAGGGATGATACCGACGATGAAGTATGGGCAAGGGAACTTACTATTAGGCGGTAATGGCAGACCTGGGTTTAAAAGAGTCATGTGTACCGTGCGCTCGGCGTTGGAGATTCGCGAAGAAGAAGAAGAAGAGGAAGACGAAGAAAGGCTGTTACGGTTGATAGATGTGGAATTCGAGACGTGTTTGAAAGCTATACAGAGTAACAGTAAAGCCGGTGACTACGAGGTTGTTTTAGTCGTCGAGAGACGCAAAGCGGCGGCGGAATGAAACGGATGAGTAGTAGTCGCGTAGAACTTAAGTAGTTGCATCATTTCTCGTTTTTGTGCGAGTGCTCGTGTAAGAATAAAAATTAGAAACCAACCATGCTCGCTAAACGCAGCTCGTTAATGTTCGCTTCATCCATACCACTTCCGCCGTATTTCGGTCGCATGTTTCGGAATTTTGCCAACTTTTCCCAAAAGTCGCTCTTACCCAGGCCGGCGACCGTGGCGTCGAACACTTCGCGGTCGTCCACCAACGCCAACAACATGCGAGTCGACCCAAACGCCTCCGAATTCAATTCAAACTTTTCCTTTTCCGCGTTGTCTAATCCCGCGACGTCTTTCTCTAAAGAACGCATGATATCGTCTATTAAATCTGGCGAGCATCGCAAACCGAGCATTCGTAACGCGATGGCTAATCTTAAACCTGGACTATCTACAGAGGACACGTCTTTACATTCCAACAGTTCCGGCACTTTCGCTTCCACCTCGCTCGCACCAAACACGTCTTTATAACACTTTTTAATCCCTTCGAAATGATCCGCACCGACCACGACAACCACAGAATTCGCGCTCTGTCCGTCCTCACTAGACACGCACTTACGAATGCACGAGGTCATGATTTGATCGCGTTCGTCGATGATGTACTTTTGGAACGCGTCGTTCTCGGTTATAATCGAATCGCACTCCTGTCTCAGCTTATCACTTTCCGGCAACAACAACCTATAATTTCTCTCCGACTGTTTGCTAAACGCCTCGTCCAACTCCTCTAACGTTGGTTCAGTGACTAACCTCCCGTACGTGCTTCTTTTCGGTCTATCCGCAAAGACAATCTTCGCGTCCACGTACATCGCCGCGGCGTATACCAGCGGTTCCGCCGGCAACTGTTCTCGCATGGACATCCAAAAATCTCCCACCAACGCGTCCTTATCCACTTCTGATTTCATCTCCCCGGCCAATCGAGTCACAAACGTTAACGCTTCGTCCAACGTCGGATCTATCATCATCTGTTGCACGCCTTGCTCGAACGTGACCATGTTCCCGTGTTGCTCGCCGTGGCCCGCCGAGACGGCGGTTTCGCACACCACGAACTTCGGTTTCGATTTCATGATATATTCCGCCGCTTCGTACTCCTTTTGCGTGTGCGTGATGCCGAACAAGGACACTTTTTCGTCCAATCTTTCGCCAGTTTGGAAATTCTTTTCATTGTTATTCTCTTGTTGCTCAGCGGCGACACCGACTCCGCGACGACGACGACGATGGTGATGACTTTGTTGACGATGGGTTTTTCCCCGGTGGAAATGTGCAACGAGATGATTCTTCTTCTTCTTCTTCGTCCCAAGACTCGCTCTGACGATGAACCCTCCTCTCGAGTCAGAAAAAGAAGAAGCACTGCTGCTGAAAGACGTGCTCGTCGAATTGTTTTGAAGCGAAGGAAACGCGCGACAGAAGTTGTTTAGTGAGAGCGTCATTTTGATTTTTTGTGCGGCGGTTTTATCCAAAAACAACTTTATCATCAAAAACTCCTCTACTCCTAAACTAGTATATAGACTATGTTAAAGTCCCCGATGAGCGTTGTTATTTCGTCAAAAGGCGGCTTTTCTTACCAGCGATGTGTCGATCCTCCCCCTCCTCTTTCGACGACGCGGATTTGCTCTTCTTCTTTATCTCATGTATCACATGTCCTTCTTACCGGTCCTGTCGCGATGTTCGGCGTACCAAACAGGAACTTTCACGTGACTCGTCGTCGTGAACGTCTTCCCGGCTTCCCCGCCCATCATGTCGTTACTTTTCGGTACCTGGTTTCCTCCTCCTTTGGAAGAACTTTTCTTCGCCTGCTCTATGTCTCGTTTCAACTGTTCTGCTTTCTGTTCTTTCTTCGCCTTGGACGCGTCGCGTCTCGCTTTCGATTTTTTGTTCGATTGTTGCTTGTTTCGAGGTAACACGTTCGTCGAATTCTTCGTTGATGAATTCACGGATCTCTTAGTAATGTTCTCTACGTTGAACGCGGGTCCACCTTTCGTCTTCGTCGTTTTCTTCTTTTCCTTCCCTGTTCCATCTTTCTTCTTTTTGAGCACCCACCACGCCGCGCCGACAACAACCAAAGCGAGCGCTTGTAGGGAAAAGCTTTCATTTTCATCGGCGGAAATCTTCTTCTTTAACTTCTTCTTTGTCGTCGTTTTCGTCGCCATCTTTTCGCGCACAAAAAAAGAAAGAGCTTATCGTATATCAGAGAGCAGCGAGAGATTCTGTGTCTCCGTCTTCTTCTTCTTCTTCTTCTTCTTCTTAAACGAGAGAGAGGCAAACAAAGTCTCTCAAGAGTTGTTGTTTTGTCTGGCATTTTTTATCCAAGGAGGAAAATCAAAACCAATATTTAGGGTTTAGAATTTGGAGGGAGTAGGAATTACGTACTCATAAGTCCGCAACCCTTACTCAAATTTGACTCTGTAAGTGCTTATTTCTTACTCGTACGTCTGCACGTCTTACTCACGATTTGCTCCATTTGTACCTCATTGTTTTACGAGTTTCAACGACGTTGAAACACAGCAGAGAGAGGCAACACAAATTGAGAGAACAGATGATGAAGAAAAAAGGAGGAGTAGGTTTTAAAGCGGTGTCCTTGAACGACTCTTTCGAAGAGGAGGAGGATTTAGAAGAAGAAGCGTCTCCTTTTCCTCCTCCTCCTGGAACCAAAAGGAACGACGACGTGAACGAAAAAGAAGAAGAAGAAACATTCGCGACGCCAATGACGACGTTTAAAATAAAAACGGGATCTGATGATGCGACTGCTGCAAACGACGTAAACGGCTTAACTTCGGAAGAACGAGGAGGAGTTTCGGCAAAAACAAACGTCGCGAGTGGTGGTAATGGTGGTAATGGTGGTTTTGGCAGCAACGACTCGTCGCCGACGACTTTAATTGCGAACGAATCGAGAGATACGATTTCAGAGTTGAGAAACAACATCAATGCGTCGTCTCCGACGAAGAAGAACAATACTAATTTCTTGTACAACAATAATCACCAGCAGCAGTATAATCATCATCAAAACAGAAACGAAAAAGACAATAACGAGAGCGACGTGTACCACGTGCACAACCGGTCGATAAGCGCGACGAGTATGGATGGGTTAATTTCCCGGTTAGACGAGGAAAGCGGGAACGGAGGAGTCGGCGAGAGGACGAACGATTCGCGATTCAACGAATGCTCGGACGGCGGCGGACGACGGAGAGAAGACGGTAGCAGTAGTAGTAGCAACGCGATTGTTCGAGCGTGTTCGAAAGCGTTAGATATTCCGTGGTGTTTCGGAGAGTCGAGGAAAACGAGGAAAAACGTGGTATCGATATCGATTGTATTGTTGTTGATTTTGTTCGCCGCGATTCCGTTGCGACATTGGCAGCACATGTCGTGATGAAGAAAGAGTTTTACGCCGCGTTTTAGAGATAGTATATGTAGTGGTTTTTAGGAATATGTCAGCGTTTAATTACAGGTACAAATTACAACAGCTTTTTTGATATACATTGCGAAAGCGTTTTCTTTCGCGCTTTAAAGTCTTTCTCTCTCTTTCTCTCAAATCTATTCGCGCTGCTCAAAAGTTTCTTCCGAAATCCGGAATATCTGGCGGCCCGATGTAATCGATCCTCGGTCCCATCCCCGGATGTAACGGCTGCCTCGGAAACGACGGCGGCCCTCTGCTGCTAAACGGATCGTTTCTGTCCGGATACCCTCCTCCGAGTATTTCGTTTTGTCGTTGTTGTTCTTGAAGTCGTCGTCGTTCGAGGTCCAAGCGTTCCCACTCCTTGCACTTCAAACACTCCTTCTCTTTCGCAGGCTCGACCATCCCGCGGTGGTTTAATATCTTCTCCTTTACCATTTGATTCACGATATCCTCCCCGAGCTTTCGAACGGATTCTTCTTTGATGGTCACCAACAGCGTCTTTATCTCGTCTTCTTCTTCTTCTTCTATATCTCTTTCTGTTTCAAACGCAAACGTAACACTCAAAGTGTGTTTACCCACTCTCGTCGAGCGCACGTCGACGAGAGTGCTCAATTCTCCATCATCGGAAAAATCGAATCGGTACGTAGCGCTACTCTCACTGCTAATATCACCGCTTTTGCTGCTCGCCCACGGCGGCAACAAAACGTCCACGTCGTCGTCCACAATCTGATTCGTTTCCCTAACGAGAACCCATCCGTTGGCTAAAAGGAACGAGTGCACAAAAACCATGGCCAAAAGATCATTTTGCGTTTGACTTAAACTCCCTCGTCCCAAAAGTGCAACAGTCATTCGCGCGAGGGCGAACGTGGACGCTCGCGCGGGGACTACCGGAGGAGGACAATCGTCTCTCATGATGATGTGTTTGTGTGTCAATTTGTGATGTTATCTCTCGATATAGAAAAATGTGAGATGTTGGTTAAGCGATATACATAGAACACTCGAGACAAAAAGAGGCAAAACAAACTTTGAATACTCTCTTATTCTTTTTCTTGTCTCTGTCTTCTCACTTTTTGTGTTGTTGTTGTTGTTGTTGTGTGATGATGGCACACACAGACAGTAGCCGTGCATCGTTTCGTATGCGTAAATATAGCAAAATCGTAATCGAACAATTAATTCTCTCTCTCTCTTAAAGGTCTTCTAAATCGGTCGGCTGCTCTCTCTCTTCTCTCTCTCCCAAAACGTTTCCTAATAATCGGAGCGAATAATTGAACGTCTTCGATCTTCGTTGTCGAATCATCGGTTTGATGACGTTATTCGCTCTAATTCCAAATCTTAGTACAGTGGTGATAACAAGAGTCTCTCTCTTATTATTTCCGGAACCCCATCAACCTCCCCGCGCTATTCTCCACCGCTAAGAACATCCCGCACATCCCTCCACAAATCATCGCCGTGATCGCGGTTGGTTTTTTCAGGCAATATGAACTGGTGTTGATTGTTTTCGCCCCTGCCCACATGCCGAACGGGTACGACGCTATTGGAAACGCGATCGCGGTCGCCCAATCTTGCGTGTTGAAGTTTGCGATGCATTTCGAGATGGATGGATGTTTGTCCGTCACCGGGTACTCGGGTTGGTCCGTTATCACGCCCATTATTAGTGGTACTTTTTTGTATCTACCTACTCTTCCTCTTAAACTCTCTCTCTCTCTCTCTCTCTCTCTCTCTCTCTCTGCTAAAGTAGTGTGAAGAGTCGCGCTCTTTGTTGTTGTTGTTGTTATTCTTCTTGCGCTCGAAAGAGTGAAGTTTCGAATCCAATTTCCTGCACAAAAACGGGTAGAAGAACGCGAAGAAGAAGAAAAGATGCCGCAAGGTATGGGTCAAGACGCGTCCTCGCCGCCGAGGTTCGTGGAGGAGTTGGACGAAAGCGCGAAGAAAGAGAAGAGACATCATCGAGGAGGACGAGAACAACGTAAAGCGACGGGGAAAAGGAGTCGGAGATACACCTGGTGGAATGGAAACGATGATGGTTCCCCGGGGAAACGTGATTCAAAAATCATCAATAAAGAGGACGACGATTTGATGTTGAAAGAGATAAAGACGAAAGAAGACGAAGAAATAGACGAAACGATGAAGACGAGGACGACGTCGGATACGACGAAAATGCTCGTTTCCGGCGGCGTCGCCGGCGCGTTTAGTAAATCGTGCACGGCACCTCTCGCTCGGTTAACCATTTTAAGACAGTTGCAAGGCACGAACGCGGTGCCGGGGTGGTCGAACAGCGTCGTCGCCAAGCAAGATTTAGGAATCGTGAAGAGTCTCAGGCACATCGTGAACACGGAAGGCGTTCGGGCGTTGTGGAAAGGGAACGGAGTGACGATTGCGCACAGATTACCGTATTCCGCGATTAATTTTTACACGTACGAAAACACGCTCGACTTTATCGAAAACGAAGTCGAGGGGAGGTGGAACGTGAAAGAGTATCAGGCGTGGGAGGTGACGAAAAGGTTGGCGGCCGGGGCGTTTGCCGGGTGTTTTTCGTGCACGATGACGTATCCTTTAGATTTGGTGAGGACGAGGTTAGCCGCGCAAGTGACGCCGACGATGGCGGAGACGAGCGCGAGCGGAGGAGGTGTCGCGTCGACGACAACAATAAACGGTGGGCAACAACATCCACACTATAAAGGGATTTTAAGGAGCATGAGAACGATTGTCAGCGAAGAAGGCGCGAGAGGTTTGTATCGCGGCTTACCGCCGACATTAGTCGGCGTCGGGCCGAACTTGGCGATAAACTTTGCCGCGTACGAAACTTTGCGGAACTATTTCGGCAACAACACCGGCGAGTTTGGAAAAGAGAATCCGATGTTTATCAGTTTAGCGTGCGGGTCAGCCTCGGCGGTCGTTTCGGCGTCGGCAACGTTCCCTTTAGATTTAGTGCGTAGACGCATGCAAATGCGCGATGCGACGAGAGGAGATACTTTCTTAGCCGTCTTCAAAAGAGTCATCCGGAAAGAAGGTTTTGTCGGTTTGTATCGCGGCATCTACCCGGAGTTTGCGAAAGTAGTACCGGGCGTTTCGATCACGTACGCGACGTACGAGTTATTGAAACGATTAGCAGGAGTGGACACGGGTAGAATGTAAAATTAGAACGATTAGAAGCTTAATAGTTTGTTAATGATATATGTCTTATTATTTAAAATATAGATACTCGCTGTGTCTTTCTTTCTCAGTGTTTGTGTGTTTTTATGTGTGTGTGTGTCTCTCTCTCTCTCTTGCTTTAACATTGGTGGTGGTACAAATATTTCCTCACGTGCACAGCATTAAGTTATAATACGGCGGTTCTGGCGCGAAACGACGAATGATTTCGTTCACCAACACGTCTTTTGGAATATCGCTCAAGGTTGTGATACGAGCAGTAACACTCGCGGAAGCTGGCGGCGACGAATACATCGATGCCTCCGTTTGTTGTTCGTTCGTTGCTTTTTTGTCTTCTTCTTCCTCTTTTTCTTCCTCTTCTTCTCGTTTCGCGTGCGCGAAAGTCCACACGCGCAGAGTTTCCCTAACAGCCGACTGGAACGCGTTGCTCTGGTAACATTTCAAAGTTTTGTTCGTTCTCGGACTCCAATTCGTCACAGTCTTCGGGTACGTGATTGAAAACACCTCCGCGCTCGATCTTCCTCCAGACGAAGGCGCCATGTCCCCTTCGTCGTCGCCAGAATCTTCTTCCGAATCCATCGTTTCCGGTGGTGGATAAAACACCGGACTATCCCGAATCACCAACCTTTCTGGCAGCTCTCTTCTTTCTCCTTCTTCTTCTTCTTCTCCTCTTCCTCTTCCTCCTACCTCCTCGTCCTCCCCGTCGTCCGAATGTTCTTCTTCTCTCGAAGACGCCGTTTTAAACGTCCAAGGGTGCGTCAAATACGTCTGCTGTCGATGTCTTTGCCCAGGTTTTAACAGCTTATACGGTTGGTGGTTGCCATCGTAATCAATCCACAGCATTCGAACGTTCTCGTTCGTCCTGTTTTTATGTGATGAGAGGAGAAATGAGTGTGATATAAAAGCAAACATATATGCGCGTGAGTATGACAAGACAGAGACAAGACAACTGGATAAAACGCCTAAAGAGACAAAAAGACGAAAAACAATTTCTCTCTGTGATCATGAATATCATCTGCATCAAACGTACCCGTTCTCGAACCAGACGTGACAGCTTCGCTCCGATCGACCCGATCTTATGTTGTTATATTTAGTGTTCTCTTCGTCGTCGTCTTCAAACATCGGATCGATTCGGTGCGGAAACAACCACATCGTTTCGTCTCTGCTCAGACGATGACATTGACGCGACGGTGGAGTTGTTTCAGTTTCGCGAGAAAAAGATGCGCGCAGAAAACGACGACGTCGAAAACCCCGACGAGAATTGTTGGTGGTGTTGTTGGTGGTCGTTTTCGTAAACAACACTTTCAACGGGTGCAAAAGGAAAGAGAGAACGACGAGGAACGCCGCGCGCATTAGTAGGATTGCTTTATGATGTTGCGCGAAGTATGTGACGAAATTTCGAGATGACATGCGATAATACGCGCGCGTTTTCTCTCTCTCTTTTTAACGTCTGTTCTAACTCATCCACTACCTCCTAATAATTATTTATCTAACGACTATTATCTGTTGTTATCGGCTAACAGCTTTCTCCAGTGCGAGCGAGCGGACCACGTGTGATTTAAATCGCCCTCGCTTCGATGAAACTCTTCCTCGGTTAACACCACCCCGGCGGTCCAATCGACCATTTCCGGCGCGGTCGGATGCGAGATGCGATATTCAGCGGAATATTCGCCTTTCATGTTCACGTGAACGTGAATAGGATCGTGTTGATATTTCAACCAACAGTCTTGGTATTTAAACTCCCCAGCCGCCGGCGCGAAACAGCCCTGTTCTTTCGGACAATACACCCAAACGTTGCACGGATAATAATTCGGCGCTTTCGGAACGTAGTCTTTGCACGATTGACAACACCGGCCGGCGTCTGGCTGTTTATTTTGGTTCCCCCAAACGTTGGCGTAGCCGTCGTAATCGGTGTGTTCGCTCGTAAAACACGACTCGTGTTTCTTCAACTCGTTTCTCGCTTTGTTCCTCTCTAAATCGTGCGCGAACAACCACTTGATCTGAGGGCCGCAGCAGTTTTCGTTCCCAATCGCTCGCAACACTTTTTCCGCTTTTTCCTTCGGGAACCCGGCTTGGATGAGACCGTTCACGTTCTTCTCGTCCGGTTCGTACGTTTTTTCTATAACCGGCGTGACGCCAGAGTTGGAACTCATCACCGAAATCCCGAGCTGCGCGTCCGATGTAAAAAACGACTCAGAAAGCGCGAGCGAAAACAAAAACAAAAACAAAGCTTTTGGAAAGAAGTTTAAAAAGGAGAACGATGATCGTTTGGAGGAAATCATCTCGAAATCGCCATAAACTCTCTCTCTCTCTTCCTCCTCCTTTCTCTCACTCTCGTCTCTCTTTATAAAGAGTGTGGTACGATGTTCTTCTTTTCTTCCCTCTTTAAGAAGAATCTGCATTTTTTCAAAAAAAAAACCCTAAACACCTTTTT
>Ga0255775_1002019_pt1 | contig 18029 bp, 13 predicted proteins | sample 011ome_26_FD_179973 | JGI IMG/M metagenome (GOLD analysis project Ga0255775, IMG submission 179973) | Coastal salt marsh microbial communities from the Groves Creek Marsh, Skidaway Island, Georgia - 011511BT metaG (version 2) | ecosystem: Environmental > Aquatic > Marine > Intertidal zone > Salt...
AACCCAGCTCGCGTGCCACTTTAATGGGCGAACAGCCCAACCCTTGGGACCTTCTCCAGCCCCAGGATGTGACGAGCCGACATCGAGGTGCCAAACCACTCCGTCGATGTGAGCTCTTGGGAGTGATAAGCCTGTTATCCCCGGAGTACCTTTTATCCTTTGAGCGATGGCCCTTCCATGCGGAACCACCGGATCACTATGCTCTACTTTCGTACCTGCTCGACTTGTAAGTCTTGCAGTCAAGCACCCTTATACCATTATACTCTGCGTACGATTACCAACCGTACTGAGGGTACCTTTAGAAGCCTCCGTTACTCTTTTGGAGGCGACCACCCCAGTCAAACTACCCACCAAACGCTGTCTCAATTAAGATTAGATATCAAATAATCAGAGGGTGGTATTTCAAGAACAACTCCACAACCCCTGACGAGGCTGCTTCAAAGTTTCCCACCTATCCTACACACTGAATATTCAATATCAACGTTAAGCTATAGTAAAGGTTCACGGGGTCTTTCCGTCCCGTTGCGGGTAATCGGCATCTTCACCGATACTACAATTTCACCGAGGACATAGCTGAGACAGTGCCCAGATCGTTGCACCATTCGTGCAGGTCGGAACTTACCCGACAAGGAATTTCGCTACCTTAGGACCGTTATAGTTACGGCCGCCGTTTACCGGGGCTTCAATTCAATGCTTCTCCGAGGATAACATCTCCTTTTAACCTTCCGGCACCGGGCAGGTGTCAGACCTTATACATCATCTTTCAATTTAGCAAAGTCATGTGTTTTTGATAAACAGTCGCCTGGGCCTATTCACTGCGACCCTCATATGAGGGCGTCCTTTCTCCCGAAGTTACAGGACTATTTTGCCTAGTTCCTTAGCTATGACTATCTCGATCGCCTTAGGATTCTCTCCTTAACCACCTGTGTCGGTTTACAGTACGAGTTTAATGTTAGAGGCTTTTCTTGGAAGAAAATCACCTTATTCCCGTTCGAAATCTACTTGGTATGACGCACAATTCCGTCTGTACGTATAAAGATTATCTCTCCGTCCTCTCTAACTAGTTCAGGAATATTAACCTGATATCCATCGACTACCCCATTTGGGTTTGCCTTAGGTCCCGACTAACCCTGCTCCGTTTAGCGTTGAACAGGAAACCTTAGTTAATTGGCGAATAAATTTATAATTTATTTTTCGTTACTTATGCCTACATTTTCATTTTTAGCCGTTCCACCGCTTCTCACGAAACGACTTCAACACAACTAAAACGCTCCCCTACCATATAATCCATAGTTTCGGTAATATGCTTATGCCCGATTATCATCCATGCTCAATCGCTCGACTAGTGAGCTGTTACGCACTCTTTAAATGAATGGCTGCTTCCAAGCCAACATCCTAGCTGTCAATGCAATTGAACCTCGTTAAATCAACTTAGCATATATTTTGGGACCTTAACTGATGGTCTGGGTTCTTTCCCTCTCGGACATGGACCTTAGCACCCATGCCCTCACTCCCGGGCAAATGTCGTAGTATTAGGAGTTTGACAAAGTTTGGTAGGCGGTGAAGCCCCCTAGCCTTACCAGTATCTCTACCTCTACGACAATAAATCCCGAGGCTGCACCTAAATGCATTTCGGGGAGAACGAGCTATTTCCAAGTTTGATTAGCCTTTCACCCCTACCCACAACTCATCCAAAGACTTTTCAACGTCAACTGGTTCGGTCCTTCACTGTATGTTACTACAGCTTCAACCTGGTCATGGGTAGATCACTTGGTTTCGCGTCTGCCTCACCTAACTATACGCCCTGTTAAGACTCGCTTTCGCTTTGGCTCCGTCAATTTGACTTAACCTTGCTAGATAAGAGCAACTCGTAGGCTCATTATGCAAAAGGCACGCAGTCGTCCGTAGACTTCTACCGCTTGTAAATATATGATTTCAGGTTCTATTTCACTTTCTTATTCAGAATACTTTTCATCTTTCCCTCACGGTACTAGTTCACTATCGGTTTTCTATTTATATTTAGCCTTACCAGATGGTTCTGGCAGATTCCCACAAAATTACACATGTTCCGTGGTACTCAGGATACTTTTCTTTCTCATAATCTTTTTATCTACGGGACTATCACCCTCTATGGTTACATTTTCCAATGCATTCTACTAAGATTAATCAAAATTATAAAAGTCCTACAACCCTGTAATTGCAAAAACAACTACAGTTTGGGCTTTTTCCAGTTCGCTCGCCGCTACTATGGAAATCACTATTGTTTTCTTTTCCTCCGGTTACTTAGATGTTTCAGTTCACCGGGTATGCTTAAGATCCAATGGATCGGGTTGCCCCATTCAGAAATCCTCGTATTACAGATCGTTTGCATCTACACGAGGCTTATCGCAGCTTATCACGTCTTTCATCGCTCATAGAAACCTAGACATCCATCATATACTCTTATATACTTAATAACAAAACTACATTAAATCAAAGAACTTAATTTGGTGGAGAATATCGGAGTCGAACCGATGACCTCCTGCGTGCAAGGCAGGCGCTCTAGCCAGCTGAGCTAATCCCCCGCTAATTAATTATCAATTGGTAGTCTCGAGCAGATTTGAACTGCTGACCCCTACATTATCAGTGTAGTGCTCTAACCAACTGAGCTACGAGACTCTAAGAAAAGAATTGAGAAACAAACTCAAGAAAGGAGATATTCCAGCCACACCTTCCGGTACGGCTACCTTGTTACGACTTAGCCCTAGTTATCGGTTTTACCCTAGGCGGATCCTTTATGGTTTCCGACTTTAGGCACTCCCAACTTCCATGGCTTGACGGGCGGTGTGTACAAGGCCCGGGAACGTATTCACCGCGTCATGGCTGATACGCGATTACTAGCGATTCCAACTTCATGGAGTCGAGTTTCAGACTCCAATCCGAACTGAGATGAGTTTTATAGATTAGCAAACATGTCGCCATGCAGCAACCATCTGTACTCACCATTGTAGCACGTGTGTAGCCCTGGACGTAAGGGCCGTGATGATTTGACGTCATCCCCACCTTCCTCCCGTTTACACGGGCAGTCTCTTTAAAGTCCCCGACATTACTCGCTGGCAACTAAAGATAAGGGTTGCGCTCGTTATGGGACTTAACCCGACACCTCACAGCACGAGCTGACGACAACCATGCAGCACCTTGAGACCAGTCCGAAGAAGGGCTGTTTTCACAGCCTGTCCGGTCACATTTAAGCCCAGGTAAGGTTCCTCGCGTATCATCGAATTAAACCACATGCTCCACCGCTTGTGCGGGCCCCCGTCAATTCCTTTGAGTTTCACTCTTGCGAGCGTACTCCCCAGGTGGATTACTTATCACTTTCGCTTAGGCACTAGTCAAACTAATACCGAGTAATCATCGTTTACGGCATGGACTACCAGGGTATCTAATCCTGTTCGCTCCCCATGCTTTCGTCCCTCAGCGTCAATAATACATTAGTGAGCTGCCTTCGCAATTGGTGTTCTGCGTCATATCTGTGCATTTCACCGCTACATGACGCATTCCGCCCACTTCATATATATTCAAGATCTTCAGTATCAATGGCAGTTCTACAGTTGAGCTGTAGGCTTTCACCACTGACTTAAAAATCCGCCTACGGACCCTTTAAACCCAATAAATCCGGATAACGCTTGCATCCTCCGTATTACCGCGGCTGCTGGCACGGAGTTAGCCGATGCTTATTCGTACAGTAATGTCAGCTCTGGATAAATCCAAAGGTTTCTTCCTGTATAAAAGAAGTTTACAACCCATAGGGCATTCATCCTTCACGCGGCATGGCTGGATCAGGCTTTCGCCCATTGTCCAATATTCCTCACTGCTGCCTCCCGTAGGAGTCTGGTCCGTGTCTCAGTACCAGTGTGGGGGATCATCCTCTCAGACCCCCTAGATATCGTTGCCTTGGTAAGCCGTTACCTTACCAACTAGCTAATATCACGCATGCCCATCTCTTATCGAAATTCTTTAATCTTTAAACCATGCGGCTTTAAGATATTATAAGGTATTAATTCAAATTTCTCTGAGCTATTCCTTAATAAGAGGTAGGTTGCATACGCGTTACGCACCCGTTCGCCACTCGTCATCTGGTGCAAGCACCAATGTTACCGTTCGACTTGCATGTGTTAAGCCTGCCGCTAGCGTTCATCCTGAGCCAGGATCAAACTCTCCATTGTAATGGTATTTATTTTATAATTTTCTTGTTGTTTCTCAATTTTTTCAAAGAACTTAATATTTTCTAATCAGCCACGTTTGGCCTCTTACTTCTTATTTATCACCGATTTTTAACTCAGCAACACCCTCTGGTCGAAAGCGGATGCAAATGTAATACCTTTTATTTAACTAGCAAAGTTTTTGTGAACTTTTTTTAGTCGATCTTCAAAATACTAACGGTGCGTTGTTTAGAACTTTCCGCCCTTTCTATTTAAGCGGATGCAAATCTAATACCTTTTATTGTTCCTAACAAAGTTTTTACAAACTTTTTTTATTCTTTTTTTTAGGTAACTAGTATGGCTTGTTTAGAACTATAATCGCTCTCTCTGAAAGCGGTTGCAAATGTAAGTAATTCATCCCCGCTTTTCCTAAAAATTAACCCATTTATATTTAAATATTTTTCAAAACACTATAAAACAACTCTCTAACTATGGATTGCTGACAGATACAAGTTGTGTTAAGCCATTTATTACCGAATTAATTTATTTATCCCTAATATCAGACAATATCGAATTCATGGGTGTAAATTTCAATTGATCTAGGATAAACTCTTCATTGTAATAGACTGGATTCAATCCATGAGTGCTGAATGAATTGATTACTTGATTTGTTGAGGAGATTAAGACCCAATCCGTTTTGGTAGAACCACTGTCGGCTATTAATTTCATAGAGCAAATTACTAAAAATTAAACAAAAAAAAAGGCAACCTAATAAAAGGTTGCCTAAAAATAGCGATTACATACTCTCCCACAATGTAGTACCATCTGCGCAAGTGGTCTTAACTTCTCTGTTCGAAATGGTAAGAGGTGCTCACCACCGCAATAATCACTAAAAAAGAAGATTTAATGTAGTTTTGTTTTATTTTATTAAGCTTACGGATAATTAGTATTGCTCGACTCATACATTACTGCATTTACATCTGCAACCTATCAACGTCATAGTCTTTGACGATCCTTAAAAGAAATCTCATCTCGAGAAGAGTTTCGCGCTTAGATGCTTTCAGCGCTTATCTCAACCGAACGTAGCTACTTTGCAATGCAGCTGGCGCCACAACAAATACACCAGAGGTTCGTCCATCCCGGTCCTCTCGTACTAGGGACAGGTTCTCTCAAATTTCTAACGCCCACAACAGATAGGGACCGAACTGTCTCACGACGTTCTGAACCCAGCTCGCGTGCCACTTTAATGGGCGAACAGCCCAACCCTTGGGACCTTCTCCAGCCCCAGGATGTGACGAGCCGACATCGAGGTGCCAAACCACTCCGTCGATGTGAGCTCTTGGGAGTGATCAGCCTGTTATCCCCGGAGTACCTTTTATCCTTTGAGCGATGGCCCTTCCATGCGGAACCACCGGATCACTATGCTCTACTTTCGTACCTGTTCGACTTGTAAGTCTCGCAGTCAAGCACCCTTGTGCCATTACACTCTACGTACGATTACCAACCGTACTGAGGGTACCTTTAGAAGCCTCCGTTACTCTTTTGGAGGCGACCACCCCAGTCAAACTACCCACCATGCACTGTCCTCGAAGGAGTTAGAAATCAATTATTTAAAGGGTGGTATTTCAAGGATGACTCCACCACGCCTAGCGACGCAGCTTCAAAGTCTCCCACCTATCCTACACATCAAATAAACAATTCCAATGCAAAGCTATAGTAAAGGTTCACGGGGTCTTTTCGTCCCATTGCGGGTAACCGGCATCTTCACCGATACTACAATTTCACCGAGCTCATGGTTGAGACAGTGCCCAGATCGTTACACCATTCGTGCAGGTCGGAACTTACCCGACAAGGAATTTCGCTACCTTAGGACCGTTATAGTTACGGCCGCCGTTTACTGGGGCTTCAATTCAGAGCTTCGCCGAAGCTAACTCCTCCTCTTAACCTTCCAGCACCGGGCAGGTGTCAGGCCTTATACATCATCTTTCGATTTAGCAAAGCCATGTGTTTTTGATAAACAGTCGCCTGGGCCTTTTCACTGCGGCTCCGAAGAGCGTCTCTTCTTCCGAAGTTACGAGACCAATTTGCCTAGTTCCTTAACCATGATTCACTCGAGCGCCTTAGGATACTCTCCTTGACTACCTGTGTCGGTTTGCGGTACGGGCCGCTATACTTGCTTTTCTTGGAAGCTCATTCATGATTTCGCTTCGCCCAGAAGGCTAGGCTCAACGTACTATTCCGTCAGTACGTAACCACTACAAAACTCCGTCACTTTCGTTGTATAGCAGGTGCTGGAATATTAACCAGCTTTCCATCGAGTACCCCTTTCGGGTTCCCCTTAGGTCCCGACTAACCCTGATCCGATTAGCGTTGATCAGGAAACCTTAGTCTAATGGCGGACAGGTTTCTCGCCTGTCTTATCGTTACTCATTCCTACATTTTCTTTTCCTGAAGCTCCAGCATGGCTCACGCCACACCTTCAGCGCCGCAGGAATGCTCCCCTACCATAAATCTACCGCTTCGGTACTGTATTTATCCCCGATTATTATCCACGCATGGTCGCTCGACTAGTGAGCTGTTACGCACTCGTTAAATGAATGGCTGCTTCCAAGCCAACATCCTAGCTGTCAATGCAACCACACCACGTTTGATGAACTTAATACAGATTTGGGGACCTTAACGGATAGTCTGGGTTCTTTCCCTCTCGGACATGGACCTTAGCACCCATGCCCTCACTCCCGGACATATGTCATAGCATTCGGAGTTTATTAGGGTTTGGTAGGCGGTGAAGCCCCCTAGCCCAATCAGTAGCTCTACCTCTATGACACTCGATTCCGAGGCTGCACCTAAATGCATTTCGGGGAGAACGAGCTATTTCCCAGTTTGATTGGCCTTTCACCCCTACCCACAGCTCATCCCAAGACTTTTCAACGTCAACGGGTTCGGTCCTCCACTTCGTTTTACCGAAGCTTCAACCTGGCCATGGGTAGATCACAAGGTTTCGCGTCTACCCCCACTAACTAAGCGCCTATTTAAGACTTGCTTTCGCTTCGGATGCGGACCTGAAGCCCTTATCCTTGCTAGTGAGGAGTAACTCGTAGGATCATTATGCAAAAGGCACGCCGTCGCCCGAAGGCTTCGACCGCTTGTAAACAATTGGTTTCAGGTACTATTTCACTCCCTTGTTCAGGGTACTTTTCACCTTTCCCTCACGGTACTTGTTCGCTATCGGTCTCACAACATATTTAGCCTTACCAGATGGTTCTGGCAGATTCACGCAAAATTTCACATGTTCCGCGCTACTCAGGATCCGGTCCATCGCACATCAACCTTCATACGGGACTATCACCCCCTATGGTCCCACTTTCCAGTGGGTTCTGAAGACCTTTGATTGAATTATGTCCGTCCTACAACCCCAACCATGCCGAAACAAGGTTGGTTTGGGCTAGTCCCCGTTCGTTCGCCACTACTAAGGGAATCACTAATTGTTTTCTTTTCCTCCGGGTACTTAGATGTTTCAGTTCTCCGGGTTTGCTCCTTTCGGTGACATGTCTTCAACATGCCGGGTTACCCCATTCGGAAATCTACACCTCAAAGACTATTTGCGTCTCAGTGTAGCTTATCGCAGCTTATCACGTCCTTCATCGCTGTTGTGAGCCAAGGCATCCGCCAATTGCTCTTAATTACTTATAAAGATTAATTTTTCTACCAGTATGTCAAAGAACTTTCCTAGTGGAGAATATCGGAGTCGAACCGATGACCTCCTGCGTGCAAAGCAGGCGCTCTAGCCAGCTGAGCTAATTCCCCATCTCATCCGTAGTCCTTCGCAGATTTGAACTGCGGACCTCTACATTATCAGTGTAGCGCTCTAACCAACTGAGCTAAAGGACTAGAAAAAGACGGAAGTAAGAATGATGCAGCAGCCCGTTAGAATCCCATCGACATAGTCTCTAAAAAGGAGATAATCCAGCCGCACCTTCCGGTACGGCTACCTTGTTACGACTTAGCCCCAGTTACTAGTTTCGCCCTAGGCAGCTCCTTTCGGTGACCGACTTCAGGCGCCCCCAGCTTCCATGGCTTGACGGGCGGTGTGTACAAGGCCCGGGAACGTATTCACCGCATCATGGCTGATATGCGATTACTAGCGATTCCAACTTCACGGAGTCGAGTTGCAGACTCCGATCCGAACTGAGATAGGGTTTGAAGATTAGCTCACCCTCGCGGGTTGGCAACTCTCTGTCCCTACCATTGTAGCACGTGTGTAGCCCAGGACGTAAGGGCCGTGATGATTTGACGTCATCCCCACCTTCCTCACAGCTTACGCTGGCAGTTTCTCTAGAGTCCCCGGCCGAACCGCTGGCAACTAGAAATAGGGGTTGCGCTCGTTATGGGACTTAACCCGACACTTCACAGCACGAGCTGACGACAACCATGCAGCACCTTGCAGACCGTCCGAAGAAGGAGGTGTTTCCACCTCTGTCGCTCTGCATTTAAGCCCTGGTAAGGTTCCTCGCGTATCATCGAATTAAACCACATGCTCCACCGCTTGTGCGGGCCCCCGTCAATTCCTTTGAGTTTCAACCTTGCGGCCGTACTCCCCAGGTGGATTACTTATCACTTTCGCTTGGGCACTGACTTACGCCAATACCGAGTAATCATCGTTTACAGCGTGGACTACCAGGGTATCTAATCCTGTTCGCTCCCCACGCTTTCGTCCCTCAGCGTCAGTTACAGCTTAGTTGGCTGCCTTCGCAATCGGTGTTCTAGGTCATATCTAAGCATTTCACCGCTACATGACCTATTCCGCCAACTTCAAATGTACTCAAGATAATCAGTATCAATGGCAGTTCCACAGTTGAGCTGTGGGCTTTCACCACTGACTTAATTATCCGCCTACGGACCCTTTAAACCCAATAAATCCGGATAACGCTTGCACCCTCCGTATTACCGCGGCTGCTGGCACGGAGTTAGCCGGTGCTTATTCAAATACTACCGTCAGCTCGGGACACGTCCCGAGGTTTCTTTGTAAATAAAAGCAGTTTACAACGCGTAGCGCCGTCATCCTGCACGCGGCATGGCTGCGTCAGACTTTCGTCCATTGCGCAATATTCCTCACTGCTGCCTCCCGTAGGAGTCTGGTCCGTGTCTCAGTACCAGTGTGGGGGATCATCCTCTCAGAACCCCTACCCATCGGAGTCTTGGTGAGCCGTTACCTCACCAACTAACTAATGGGACGCATGCCCATCTCTTACCGTAACCTTTAACCATTTCATCATGCGATAAAATGGTACTATGGGGGATTAATCCAAATTTCTCTGGGCTATACCCCAGTAAGAGGTAGGTTGCATACGCGTTACGCACCCGTGCGCCGGTCGTCAGCGGAAAAGCAAGCTTTTCCCTGTTACCCCTCGACTTGCATGTGTTAGGCCTGCCGCTAGCGTTCATCCTGAGCCAGGATCAAACTCTCCATTGTAGTAAGTTTAATCTGTTGAGAATCTCAGGGAATCTAACATCTCATCCTTTGCAGGGATGAGACACCACCCTCCGGGGGGAGAGTGGATTTTATGGAATCTTCCGAAGAAGAATCCGGGCTGCTGCATCAAGTCAAAGAACGTTTATCGAAATCCACCGACGAGTCGGCTTCTTCAAATGCTCTATAAAAAGCGGTGACAAATATACTGTTGTTTAAAACTCTCTTCAAAAGTTTCTGAGGAGAACCTTTCAACATTTCTTCGCGCCGCATTCTGTAAAGAACTTCCCTCGAAAGGGGGCGCAAAGGTAGTTCGAATTTTTAGTCTCGCAATGTTTTTGGAAACTTTTTTTTTCGAACCTCTGAAATGGTGCGAACTCGTCGCGGTATTTCGTGTTGTCAATCGCGTTTCAATGAACGTGCCTTCCTTCGAAAGCGGCTGCAAATGTACTGTGGCTTTTTTGATTTTCCGCTTAGAAATCTCGAAAAAATCAATCTTTTTTTTCGAGCAGAATTTTCGCGTCTTCAATAAGCTGATTTATAGACTCTTCACTCGTCCCATCGTAGAAGCCTCGCAACCGTCCTCGGGCATCAACCAGCACAATATTCTCTGTATGGACAAAATCCTGAAGCCCACCATCGCCTCCATTGGCCTCATCATAACATGCAAAATAGCTTCTTCGAGCCAGACGATAAATCTCTTTTTTCTCTCCTGTCAAGAACCACCAACGATGGTGCCTCGCTCCCATCCGATCTGCATACTCAAGCAAAACCTCCGGGCTATCAGCAGCAGGAGTTACACTGTGACTTAAAATACGCCAACCTTCCCATTCTGATAATTCCTTCATGACTTGGGTCAAATTTGTTGTCATGATGGGGCAAATGGTCGCGCAGCGCGTAAAAAAGAAGTCCGCGATCAGGACTTCCCCTTCAACAGACGCGAGTGAAACTGAATCACCAAATTGATTAATCAATTGAAAATCCGATATCCGATGATTTTCCGCAGACCAGGAATTGGGATCGACCAATGCTGGATTCAAATCACTGGGCTGGTAGACGGGCAGCGATGGTGATTTTTTCAGAATTGCAGTCCCAAACCAAACAGCAACCGCAAAAACCGCAGCAAACCAAAACAACGGGTGCTTCAGCAAAATCGACATCTTGCTTTTATTCATACCTACGTTCTCATTGACCATGACGAATTCACTCTAAATAGCACCATTGGCCTCCGATGCAGGTGCCCTTGACTTGCGATTGACCGACGGCCTCGGGCTTTGCATCCAACCAATTTCGATCGACCCAAGTAAAATCCGCCCACTTGCCCGGCTCAATGGTTCCCAAGTCCGCTTCTTGAAATTGGGCTAAAGCGACCCATTGGGTCATGCCGCGCAGGGCTTGATCCGGTGTAAGCGCATTTTCCGATTGAAAGCCTCCGTTCGGATAGCCTTCTTCATCCACTCGTGCTACTGCAGCAACAAAAGTTCTTCTGGGATCAATCAATTCTACCGGGAAATCGGTGCCCAATGCCACCATCCCCAAAGCGCCGAGGAGCTCTTGGTATGCATAAGCCCGACGTATTCGATTGCGACCCAAACGCTCCCCTGCCCAATACATGTCGCTCGTGGCGTGGGTAGGCTGAACAGATGGGATGACATGATAAGCTGCAAATCGCTGAACATCTGCTTCTGAAACCACCTGCGCATGTTCAATTCGCCAACGCGCATCGTTGGGACCTTCCAGCCAATCTCCATAGGCATCCAACACCACGGCAACAGCTGAATCACCAATGCAATGCGTCGCCGCTTGCAATTGGTGTTCTCGCAAACGCCCGAGCTGTTCATGATAGGAAACCAGATCTTGGGTGGACAATCCGTGCCAGCCCGGTCGGTCGGCATAGGGCGAGCGCAATAACGCACCCCTCGATCCCAGCGCCCCGTCCATATAAAATTTGACCCCATTCACCACCAAACGGTCTGTGATCCGGCGACCATCGTGGATAAGCCATTCAATGTTCTCATCCGAGGCGGACACCAAAGCATTGACCCGCAATAGCAGGCGGCCTGCTTGCTGAAGCGAATCAATCCACTCAATTTCCTGTGGCGACAGCCCCGCATCAGTTACACTCGTTATTCCCGCTGCCAGTAAATTTTGCTGCGCCTCCTCAAGCGCCTTGATACGGGTCGTTTCTGGCCGTGGAGGAATGATGGAAGAAACCAACGAACACGCATTATCGACCAACACCCCTGTGGGCAGCCCGTTCGCATCGCGCATGATTTCCCCCCCCTCGACGGAGTGTTCGCTGGTGTCAAAAATTCCGGCAAGCTGCAGTGCCTTTTCGTTCACAATGAGCGCATGCCCGTCGATACGCTCCAATGCGACCGGTTTATTCGGAAACGCTGCATCCAACAATTCGCGATCGGGGAAGGCCTGTGAAGACCAATCATTCTGGTCCCAACCCCGACCAACCACCCAATCGCTTGGCCAACGCTCCTGATGCTCTTGAACGCGCAACACAACCTCCTCCCACGATTCCGTGCCCATCAAATTGGCCTCCAACAAACCGTTTGCGTACCCCAGCAAATGAGCGTGCCCATCCATGAGGCCCGGCATCAAGACGCCCCCCTGCAAATCCGTATAGGAAGTCGCACTGTACTTATTTAATATGGCGCGCTCTGGACCGGCTTCCACGACACGCCCATCTCGAACCGCCACCGCTTGCGATCGTTGACCTTCGAAATCAAGCGTCAAAATGACACCGTTGTGCACAATCAAGTCGACTTGTTCCGACTTAAATCCGCAGCCCATCCAGATTGCCACCAGGGCTATACAGGCTGCGAAGAGCCAGCTGTTGTTTTTCGTTATTTTCATGAACGCTTGAAATGATAGGCACTCGCTTGAGCTGCAGGCATGATCAAGATATCTTGTATGCTCACGTGCTCTGGTCGCGTGGCGATGTAAATGACTGCGTCAGCAACGTCATCTGCCGTCAGTGGCGTGAACCCGTCGTAAACGGCCTCCGCCGCACGTTCATCTCCCTTAAAACGAACCAAGCTAAACTCCGTTTCGGCTGCGCCTGGCGCAACTTGAGCCACTTGAATTCCACGCGGGAGCAAATCCATACGCATCGCATGGGTCAAACCGTCTACAGCAAACTTGGATGCGTTGTAGACTGCACCGCCGGGATAAGGCTGCCTGCCGGCGACACTGCCGATGTTGATGACGCGAGATCCCGGCAGCATCCGCGGTGTTAATTCGCGGGTCACATTCAAAAGTCCCTTGACATTGGTGTCGATCATGCGATCCCAATCTTCATACACGCCGGAATCAATGGGTTCTTTCCCGACCGCCAACCCGGCATTGTTCACCAGGACTTGCGGCACATCTATTGCATCCAAGGATTGCAACGCTTCAGTCGATTTTTCTCGATCACGCACATCAAAACAAAGCGTTTTACGCACCACAGCCCCCAATTCGTTGGCAATGGCTTCCAGTCGATCCGATCTTCGACCGGTCAAAACCAATTCAAAACCTGCTGCTGCCGCCTGATAGGCGATGGCTTTTCCAAAGCCGGAAGTGGCCCCCGTGACCAACATCACTCCACGGCCGTTTTGTGTTTCGTGATTTTTCATTTCTCTTTGCCACTCAAAGGTACATTCACAAATTCCTCCACATGAAACACTTTTACACTTGGGCAATGTTCGCAGCTGGCATATTTGCCATGCCCAATTTTAGCGCTGCGCAAGCCATTACCCACACCATTGCTGAAATTCAAGGTGAATTGTTCAGCTCACCACTTGTTGGACAATCGGTCACAACCACCGGCATCGTAACCGCCAACAACGTCACCTCAGCGACTTCTGGTGTCATCGGTTACTTCGTACAAGACGGTGAAGGACCTTGGAATGGCGTATTCGTCTACGACAACACGCAGGCTCCAGAAATCGGCGATGAAATCATTTTGGAAGCAGAAGTTCAAGAATTTTATGACGTCACGGAATTGGGCAACGTCAGCTACTACGAGACGGTGAGCAGCGGCAACGAGCTCCCGGCTGCTTCGGTGGTTTCAACTGGCGAATTGGCCAGCAGCGAAGCCTATGAAGGGTGCCTTGTGCAAGTCATAAACGCTGTTTGCACCAACCCGGATGCAGACTACGGTGAAGCTTTGTTCGACGACGGAACCGGCGAAGTCAAAACCAACGACTACATGTATATTCCTGAAGCCGGCTGGGTGTTGAATGAAACGTATTCCATCACCGGATGCATTCACTACACCTTCGAGGAATACAAAATTGAGCCCCGTTTTGCTGATGACATCGTCGTCGGATTCATCAACGGCATCAACGAATTTCGCCCCACGCGCGCTTTGGGAGTTTATCCGAACCCTGCACAAAATGCCGTTCGTTTGGATTCCAATGAGCCCGGACTGTTGGTCATTTCTGACGCCATGGGACGCGAAATCTCTCGAGTGCTCATTCAAGAGGCCTTGCCAACCGTGGACGTGAGCGCTTTGTCTTCAGGCATGTACCATGTGCAATTCACCTCGCAAGCCGGAAGGGCGACGAGCAAGCTGCACATTCAATAATCATTTCACCTTTGACTGAAACGGCTCCAATCTGATTGGGGCCGTTTTTGTTTCGCCCCTACCCTTCTTCTTCCACGGTTGACTCACCTGTTGCCTCACCCGTTCCGGCATACAGGTCCCACCCCATCCATCGGCATTCCATGGGGCCATTGAAGCACTTGATACGGCGTTTGGTTTTGAGTCCAACGCGCTTCAACCCTTCAATATCTGACGAGATGACCCAAGCAGAGAACCCGGGCCAATTCGTTTTGAACGCATCCCCAATTCTCCCATAGAACGCCGGCGCATCCTCCACGGGCAGCCTTTCTCCGTATGGCGGATTGAGTACCAACACACCGTGATCGGTTCGGGGTTTGAGTTTAAAGAAGTCCATCCGACCCAGTTCTGCTCGACCATCCAACTCCATGTTAGAAAGGGCTTGGCGGGTTTGCGAAATCGCTGAAAAATCGCGATCCGAACCGAAGATTTGGGTCGGAACGTGCTGCCGATTCTCCTTGAACTCGTCCCGAACACTCCACCACTCTTCCTCGTCGTAACCCCGCCAATCCATGAAGGCGAACTTTCGGCGGTGCCATTGAATGGGGAATCCGTCAGCCCACAGCGCTGCTTCGACGGTAAACGTTCCAGAACCGCACATGGGGTCGTACAGGGGAATGCCCGGTTTCCATCCTGCATGCGCGAGTAAGCCTGCTGCGAGCACCTCATTGAGCGGGGCCTTGGCTCCGGACGGGCGGTACCCTCGGCGACTCAAAGGCCTTCCTGCAGCATCGAGTGAAATCGTTACCGTGGTATGCGCTATATGCATATGAATGCGCAAATCGGGATCCTCTCGATTGATGCCCGGTCGCAATCCTGAAAATTCTCGGAAGTGGTCCACCACGGCGTCCTTCAAGCGCAACATGGCAAACTGCGAATGCGTGAAAACTCCCGAATGCACTGTAACGTCAATGGCGAAGGATGATTGAGGCGTCATGATTGCGCCCCAGTCCCAGCGCTTCGCTTCATCGTACAACGCATCGGGATCTTGCGCGTCAAAGGTGAGCACAGGGCGCAGCACTGTCAACGCAAACCGGCTTGACAGGCAAACGCGAAACAACGTGGCCATGTCCGCATGAAACTCCACGCCTCGTTTGGCCTGTTCGACCCCGAGGCATCCACATTGGATCAATTCCTTCTCCAGGAACTCCTCCATTCCCGCCAAGGTTTTCGCGAAATACAACGGCAATTCTGGTCGTTCGTCCTGACTCATCCTCCTTTCCTTTTTGTTTTAAAACCTTTGCCTTCCAATTCTGAAATGACCCGATCGCGGTGGTCCCCTTGAATGATAATCGCCCCGTCCTTCACGGAACCTCCGGCCCCACAAATGGCTTTCAACTCTTTACCCAGCACCAGCAACTCCATACCGCTTCCTTGGAAACCCTCAACCAACGTCACAGGCTTCCCCGCTCGCTGCTTTCGGTCAAGGCTCACGTACAAAGTCTGACTCGACGGGCTCATTTCCTCCGAAAAGGTGGCGTCATGGTCCGTGTCGGGCTTCCACTGCGGCTGCGTACTGTAGACCATTCCGTCATCAGACAAGCGAATGCGTTGATTTTTCTTTCGTGCACACATGGGACGCGAAGGTAAATCAAGACCGGCGACGCTTAGTTTATTGTTTGTTTTTGTCAATGGAATTTCGTATCTTTTTGATATGGTTTATCGAATTGTCTTTGCTGGCTTGCTGACGATCGTTGGCTTTTTAACGCAGGTTCATGCACAGGGCAGTTGCACCTCATTGGACCTTGAATACATCTGTCAAAACACCGAATATGTCCAGGGTGTCGCCGCAGATTGTGGATTGGCATGTTTATCGGAAGGCGAAGAATGCCTCGAAGCGTGCATGATTGAACAGTTGGAATTGACCGTTCCGTGCATTGGATGCTTTGGCACACAAGTCATTTGCGTTGTTCAAAACTGTTACTTCGCCTGCGCCTTTGGGACAGAAGAGGCCTGCGCAGAATGTGCTGTTCAAAATTGCGAAGCGGGGTTCAACGAGTGCGCTGGAATCGTTGACTCCGATAACGACACTTGGACCAATCTGTGCGATTGTAACGATACCAACCCCGTCATTTATCCCGGTGCTGAAGGCACAAATCAAGGGTATGACAATGATTGCAATGGCCTCCTTAGTCCTTCAGAACTCACAGAGTGCGTGGCCGACATGAACGGTGACCAGATCATCGGCACGGCAGATTTGTTGATTTTCTTGGGCACTTTCGACTGCGTCGAAAATTGTTTGGAGGAAGCCGACTTTAATAACGACGGTGTTGTTGGCGCTTCAGATTTGCTGACCTTTTTGTCCGAATTCGGGTTGTACTGCTTCTAATCCGTGCGAAATTTGGCCCAAAACCAACGCCGTGGATTCAACACCGCATCAACTCGATGATGATTTATTGGCCTATGCGCTGACTTGCAGTTCACCCGAAGATGCCATCTTGAGGGACTTGCGGACCCGTACCTGGCAAACAGTACTCACACCGCAAATGTTGAGCGACCCCATTCAAGGGAGGTTGCTGCAAAATTGGAGTCGCATGCTTCGTCCTCGAAGAATCCTGGAGTTGGGAACATACACCGGTTATGCGACAATCTGCCTCGCAGCCGGCATGCCGGAGGATGGGGAGATTGTCACCATCGAACCCAATGATGAACTCAACGAATTACAGGATGAATTCTGGCAACGAGCCGGAATTCAAGACCGAATAACCCGGCACAACGAGGAGGCTGGCAATATCTTGTCATCCTTGAAGGGTCCGTTCGATTTGGTTTGGATTGATGCAGATAAGCCCCGAACTCCGACCTATGTCGAGCAATGCTTGGAGCTGGTGCGTGAAGGCGGGTGGGTTTTGGTGGATAACGTTTTGTGGTGGGGCAAAGTGCTACCCTCTGCTTCAAATCAAGATGAAACGGCGCGCATTTTGCACGGCATGAACCGTGATTTAGCTGAAAGACACGACCTACGCACCTCCCTCATTCCCATAAGAGATGGCATCTTGATGATTGAGAAGTTGGCCCGTTCTGCTGAAGAAGGTTAAGCCAACACTTCTGCTACGGCTTCAGCCGCTTCTTTCAGTAGGATGGCTGACTTGACTTTGAGACCTGACTCATCGATCAGTCGCTTTGCCTCCTCTGCATTCGTCCCTTGCAACCGCACAATGATGGGCACTTCAATGTTGCCCATGTTGCGGTATGCATCCACGACACCTTGGGCCACCCGATCGCAGCGAACGATGCCACCGAAAATATTCACCAAAATTGCCTTAACTGCCGGATCCTTCAGAATGATGCGGAAGGCCTTTTCCACGCGGGCCGCATCGGCCGTTCCTCCTACGTCCAGAAAGTTGGCAGGGTCCCCTCCGCTCAATTTGATGATGTCCATCGTCGCCATGGCCAGGCCTGCGCCATTGACCATGCACCCAACATTGCCGTCCAACTTGACGTAATTCAACCCCGCTTCATCGGCCTCCACTTCAGTAGGATCTTCCTCGGTTGTATCGCGCATGGCAGCATAATCCGGGTGGCGGTACAAGGCATTGCCATCGAGCGAAACCTTGGAGTCAACTGCAATCACACGATCATCACTTGTTTTGAGCACCGGGTTGATTTCAAACATGGTTGCATCCGAACCCACATAGGCATTGTACAGCGCCCCAACGAATTTGGTCATTTCCTTGAATGCCTTTCCGCTCAGCCCCAAATTGAAAGCGATACGACGTGCTTGAAATCCTTGCAACCCCAGTGTCGGATCAATGGATTCTTT
>Ga0255775_1002021_pt1 | contig 18016 bp, 8 predicted proteins | sample 011ome_26_FD_179973 | JGI IMG/M metagenome (GOLD analysis project Ga0255775, IMG submission 179973) | Coastal salt marsh microbial communities from the Groves Creek Marsh, Skidaway Island, Georgia - 011511BT metaG (version 2) | ecosystem: Environmental > Aquatic > Marine > Intertidal zone > Salt...
ACGCTTAACAAGATATTTGAGTATGTGGAGATGACCATTTAAAGCCGCCCAATGGGCAGTTCTCCGATCCCAAGGCGCTTTGGCTTTTTCGTGCAAGTATTTGAGGCACGCGAGATGACCGTATCGGGCAGCATTTGCACACGCTTCCCTATCGATAGAACACTCATTTGCCACGCAATACTGTGCGCAATACCGTACCTTATTCAGATTACCTTCTAATGCGGCCCTTCCAACAAGATATTCGAGTATGTGGAGATGACCATTTTGAGCCGCCTCGTCGGCAGTTCTCCAATCCCAAGGCGCTTTGACTTCTTCGCGTAAGTATTTGAGTACCTCGAGATGACCGTTTCGGGCAGCTTCTGTACACGCCCACTCATTGATAGGACACTTATTTGCAACGCAATACTTTAACATTTCCAGATTACCTTGACTTGCGGCCATATAAATCGTCACTTCATCCCAATCACAATTTTTCTCCTCTCGTGCCCACTTGAGCAACTCGAGTTTATTCGTTCGAGCAACTCCCCAGCAGAAATATGGTTCGTCCATCCTAGATTCGTCGCCCCACGTGCCCCACGGATAATGCTCCCACGCGACTTCCAAAGTCGATATCGAGGACATCTCGCTCACTTCAAACCTCCATTTCAAATCATCCGCGAAAGGTGATCTCTTAATCAATTTTCTCGTTTCACCATTCACGTCGTGCAAGAATTTCACATCAGTTCGATTCAATTTCGGAAGAATGTGTTCAAAACAAATATCGTCGTTATTCACGATCAAATCCCACAACTCCAAACATGCTGAATCATCTCTTTTTCTCTCCTCTCCTCCTGTTCGTCTTTTCTTTTCATCGTGGTTTTGTCCTAACGCGCCTCCTCTTTTAAAGGTCGTCGTCGTCCTTTTTCTCCTCGTCTTTTCAGAAGACGAAGACATACTCATAACTTATCTGTTCTCTCGTGTGTTTTTTTTTGTGGTGATTTTTTTTTGCCTCGTGAAACGCTTTTTCGAATTGTTTTTTAATAAAAACACATTGCACATGCGCTTAATTACCAAAGCGTTTAATCATCATCATCATCGTCATCTTTTTGATGTCTTCGAGAAAAGACTTTGAAAACGGAAGACAGAAGAAGAGCGTTTCGAAAGGAAGGCGGCGAACAGCAGCAGGTTGGGGCGGTATTAAAAAATCTACAGTAGTACTCTTCGTCGTCGTCTTTGTCGTTCTTTTTAAAGTCTCGTTCTTTTTAAAGAAATTCCACACGTTCTCGACGACGAGGCGTGATCGCGACGCGAAGAAAAAAGAAAAGGACGACAACAACGTGCCTCCGAGGAGAGCGTTGTCGACAGAGAGCAGCGGCAACGGTAACAACAGAGCTCGCGATTTGGGGATAAACGCGTTTCGTTTGAACACGTTTAATCTGGACGAGACCTTTCCCCGGAGATTTATATCGCCAAAAACGTCCAACGAAACCTCTTCCGTTGGAGAAGCAGAAAAAGAAAAAGAAGGAGAAGGAGAAGAGGAATCTCAGGAGTTTCTCGCGAAACTTATAGACGCGTTCATGAAGCAAAACTCAGCCTTGTACGATGCTAAAATGAAAGCTTTAGGTGGTGTGCGTTCATCGCTCGATGACGACGACGACGACGCGTTCGTCTCCTCTTCGTTTCCTTTGCAACGCTTGCGCCGGGTGGACGCGTGCGAGCCGAGGTGCGAGGGCGAGTTTCGACGCACGGGTGGGTTCGGGTTGCTGCCTCAGTTCTTCGCGAACGTGGCAGATCCGAATTGGGACAGTTTGGAAAACAGATTGAACGCGACGAGAGAAAACGCGAGAGAATTCTTCGCACATTTCGCAGAATTTTACGTCCAAGACGAGGACGAGGAAGACGAGGCGATGAAAACGGCGTTGAAGATTTTCAACGGGTTGGTCACCGCAAAAGATGATAGATTGCTGTATAACGGCATGAATAGTAATAACAACAACGTAATTTTAAGAGTATTAGCTGGAGAAGAGAGAGATGTGATTCGGAAAGCTATGTTAATGGGAAAAGAGATGTCTTAAAGAAGTGCGTTTCAAATTTTCAACTCTTTTTCTTCTATTCTTCTTCTTCTTCTCGTAAATACATCTCTCGTGTGAAAAATCGTTTTCGGCGCTCTCGCGAAAGTTTCTGCGCAATGCCAAGCAAACGACTTTTATTAATGATGTCTTTCGATTATTGATTTTGATTTCTTCGTAAATTAATTTTGGATGTTTCCTTACGCAGATCCGGGCGACGAGGACGATTTCTTCGCGCCTCTTCTTCCGCCGCGCGATCCTCTCGATCCTCTTTTAACCGGGGGCGCAGTTCCCGCAGCGAGTGTTTGCGCTGCATCGACACTACTTTTAGCTGCAATAGCGGTGTCATCTGTAGTGACGTAATCATCAGTTGCATTCGTTGGCGTTAGCGTTGTCGTCGTTGTCGTTGGATACACCGCGTTCGGATCGGCAACTTTGCTGATGCCCGTCAACAGACGTTGTAAACGCCTTCGCTCGCGGGAGGTAATTTGACCTCCTCCGGTTTTATTCTTCGGGTGCGGCGCGCCGCGTCCTCCGGTTGATTTATTGTACTTACCGCCACCAACGCTTTGAGCGTACATGTTGCCTCTTCCTCCCCTCAACCCTCTATCTCCTCTCGGCGACTGCTGTTGGCCGTGAAGGTGATACTGATGGTGTTGTTGCACTCCTCCAGCCTGCGTCGCGGATGCCAACGCCACTTGCTCTTGCATCGCGTGATACAAGAAATCCATATCGCTCATGTCAAACTGTTCCTCGTAGTCTCTTTGCATCTCAATGTACTGATTCTTGTCGTAATACGATTGACTTCCGCTTTGCGCGACGGATTGCATGTACATTTGGTATTGCTGTTCAATCGACAACGCGGAGGAGGATTGGTGAGGATGACTGCTATCGTAAGCCGCGTTGGAGTAACCTTCGCCCGGAAAGAAACTTGGCGCGTCGAGAACTTGATTAAATCGCGAAGATTTTGCTGTTGCTGCTGCTCCTGTGTGTTGCTGCTGCGCGTAGAGATAATTGTTATAATCGTCCCAATCTTCGCCGCCATTGTTCATGTTATACGAATCGTAAAGCGAATCGGAGGATCCAAATTCGTCGTCTAAGTCGTCCGGTAACGCCGAGGCGACGTCGAGATGTGCCGTCGAAGTCGGTGGCACAGACCGCGGGCGTTGTCCATACGCGAGATGTTGCTGATGTTGACCCCCGATCCATGCGTTGTGACTTCCAGCGGTCGCCGCGGCGGCATTCCACGCTCCTCCACCGATCGTGGTCGTGGTCGGAGTCGCCGTGGCCTCGTCGAGAGAGTCTAACCCAAACAACGGATCGTCGTTCGTGTTGCTCTGAGCAGGCAGTGTACTCGCAGTATCAGCAACAACGCCACCGTCGGTGTTGGCATTTACCATTGCATTCTTGGACGAACTCCAAACGCTCCCAAACGCGTTATCGACGGATAAAACCGGAGAGGCGATGCGCAGCGGCTCAATCTTTCCCGAGAGATACGCGCCTGACGCGCTTCGATCCATACCGATGTTGTTGTTGTATTTATCTTCGCCGCCGGCGTCTCTCTTGTTGTTATCAACCTCTTCCTTTTCTTCGTTGTCCAGGGACACCTCTAAGATATCCTTTTCCAGCTTTTCCGTCAACTTTTGTTGTTGCTCAAACTGCTGCTGTCGTCTCAACAATCGATGCGACGTGGATAAACTCGAGCTCGGTTTCTGCCTCAAAATGTTCTCCGAGTTTACTCCCGACGACGGGTCTTTCGAAAGCACCTTAACTACCGCGCCTGGTGGCATTGTCGTCGTCGTTGTCGCGCCTAAAGTTTGCTTTAACAATCTTCTCTCTTCCGCTTCTCGCACCCGTCTCCCGCCGCGCTTCTTTCTCGTTTTTAACAACTCTGCTCCTGTTTCTCCTTCTTCTTGTTGGTGTTGCTTCGCATGCGCGCGTTGCTGATGCAGTATCTGCTCGAACCGTTTATGCTGTTCTTGCTGCTGGTGCAACTGAATTTCGATGAGCTGTTGCGTCGTCAAGTGTTCTCGTCGCACCGACGGAGGCGCGATGCTGGTAGGATTCGGTGTAGGCGCCGCTGCTATTTCAGCCGCGGCGGCTACTGCTACTACTTGTTGTTGCTTCGAGTTTCCGACGAGCATTCGCAACGGATTCGCAGTGTTCGATGGCGGCGCAGTCGCTGGTGTCGACTTCCCGGCCCAAGTGGATGATTTTGAGGACAGTTTTTTCGCCTCCAACTCTCTCGCGACGCGTTCGATTTCATCTTCAAACTTCATTCGCGCTTCGTCCACGTAGTTCTTGTTGGCGTTGCTTTCTCCTCCTTCTCTGTCGTTGTTTGCGCCGCCGCCGCCGCTGTTCGTAGTATTACTGTTATTGGCATTGTTATTTAATGTCGCGTCGTTATCATTCCGTTTCATAATCGTCACGTTCCCGATGGAACTGTTTTGTTTCAAAAACGCGCTCGCGTCTTCGGCATTTTGTCGTCTTCCGTTGTCGTCTCGATTATGCTGCGATCTCCCATTATTCGATGTATTTCTAGAGCTTCTTTGCATGGTCATGTTTCCATCTTCATATCGTCCTCGGTCGTCGCTGGACATTTCAAACTTCCAGTGATGATCGGCATCTTCGGTGATGTTATTCGTACTACCGCTCTTATATGTATTCGCGGTAGTATTATTCGGATCCAACGAATCTCTCAAGCTTGGAAATTCTCTTCGCGTGACTTTCTCTTCCCTTCTGGAAACGACGTTCGTTTTCCCCAACAAACTCGGATCGTGTTCGTGAACTCGAACGACATTAGAATCTCCTCCTTTGCCGTCTCTGTTTTTTTCTCCGCCGACGCTTCCTCCCGCGATGACGTTTGTCCCCCACTGCGACGTCGACTGGATCGGTTTCACCTCCACAATTTTTACGAAATTTGTATCGTTTCCTCCCGCGCTACTCGATGTTTCTCCAGACGACGACTTTTGTTGCTCGACGCCGTTATTACCACCAGAAGACGAGGACTGCCCCCACCCTCCGCCGTTTTGTCTCAGTTTCGATACGATATCTTCGTCGTCTTTATTCTTACCTTCTCCGCCAATAGTATTACTACTACTGTTGTGGTAATTCGTCGTCGCAGCGCCAACGCTTATACCATGAGTATTTCCTTTATTAATCAAGCTGAGCTTTGGATCGTACCCGTTGTGTTCTTTCCTCATCGACGGTAACACGACTGGTTTCGGTACTTTCACTTTTGTGTTGTTTGATGACATCGTCCCCGTCAAAGTATTTTTAGTGCTAGTGTTGCTGGTAAAACTTCCTCCTCCCAATCCTTTGGAAAAGCCTAAGACTCCTTTTTCGCTTCCAAGAAGGATGTCTTTTTTCTATATAAATGTGATGAGGATAACGGAAAGAAGAGTTTAAGAAGAAAAGAAGATGATGATGGTCAGAAGAAGAGAATAAAAGTACTTCTATCGGCGGTATTGCGCGATGATGGTATGAGCAATACAGAGAGAGAAAAGGAGATATATATACAACATTTTGACGCAAATCGACTCCATTCAGAGAAGAGATGAATCCAATCCAATTCCACGGAGATCTTCTTTTCATTCTCACCTTTTTACCTCCTCCTAAGCCAGAGGAGGACATTCTTAATTGATTCTTCTGTTGTTTGAAACCACAAGAATTTTGGAGGAGAAAAGGAGAAAAGGAGGAGAAAGAGGAGGAGGAGGGAGGGAGAGACGGCTCTTCAACAAAGAAGAAAGACAAAACCTCTCTCTTCGTGTTTTTGGTCTAAAATTGTTCTGAAGAAGGAGTTTTAGGGCAAAATTTTTTTTCAAAGAAGAGAAAAGAGAGAAAAAATTCACAAAAGTAATGTAAAGTGTTTTGTTTGTGTCTCTCTCTTTTCTCTCTTTATTACACAAGGTTGCGGGCAGCTTTAGGACCTGTGCAATTATTCTGATTCTGATTCTGATTCTGATGCGTATAACTCTCCATTTTCGTACGACCAGTCTTCTGGGAGAGGACAGTTGTTGTCGAGGAGGTATTGTACACATTCGGGGTGTTCGTTCTCGTGCGCGTAGCGTACCGCCCTATAGTCCCAAGGCGCTTTGGCGGTTTCGTGTAAGTACTTCAAACAGTCCAAGTGGCCGTGCGTGGCTGCATTCGCACACGCCCATTCGTTATATTGATCATACTTACGCTCAACAAGATATTCGAGTATGTGGAGATGACCACTTTCAGCCGCCCATTCGGCAGTACCCGAAGTCCAAGGCACTTTGCCTTCTTCGTGTAAGTATTTGAGCATCTCGAGTTGACCTCCTATGGCAGCATATTCACACGCCATCTCATCAATAGGACACTCATTTGCAACGCAATACTTTACCATTTCCAGATTACCTTGATATGCGGCCGCATCAATCGTCCTATCATCCCACTCACACTTTTTCTCCTCTCGCGCCCACTTGAGCAACTCGAGTTTATTCGTTTTAGCAACTTCCGAGCAGAAATATGTTTCGGTCCAGTGTCTCGGCCACAACGATTTCTTCTTCCTATTCTTCCACGCGACTTCCAACGTCGATATCGACGACATCTCGTGCACTTTAAACTTCTCTTTCAAATCACCCGCGCGAGATGATCTCTTCACCAACGCTCTCGTCTCCGTATTCACCTCGTACAAGAATTTGATATCATTCGAATTCAATCTCGGAAGAATATGAATGAAAGTTATATCGTCGTTATTCACGATCAAATCCCACAAATCTCTCTCGCCCACCCGCCTTTTCTGCGCCCTCGTCCTCACCCCAAGAGTATAAGCAGTAGCAACAGAAGAAGACATGATGCTTTTGTATCGTTTTCTGCTCTTCTGATGAATCAAAGCTTTCTCTTCTTTACTAAACGCGAATAAATGCGATTTCTTTTTTTTTTGAAGGAAAGTAAAAGCGACCGTTTCCTCGAATTTTATCTTCGTTTCATCAGACACAAAAAGTCACCTTAAAACGGGATAAAGGATTCCACATCTTCATCACACTTAAGCTCATACTATTTATCATTAGTAGTAGTATTAGTAGTAGTATGATGATGATGCGAACAACGACGATCAGTCCTGTTTCGATCAGGAGTAGTTTTAGTCATAGGAGGAGGAGCAAGAGGAGGAGTCTCGCATCTTCATCATCATCATCGTCAGCATCATCAGCATCATATCATCATCAACAACAACAAAGAAGAAATATAACATTAAAATCAGCCGGCGATGGCATCGACGGAGTCATCTCGGACGACGATAAAATCATCGTTCGGTTTTGGCACCATTTTGGATCGAGCAAAAAATGCGCGGAGAAAAGGTCGTCGTCGTCTGATGAATCGTCTCATTTGTTTAGAAATCCAACGTTACTCGAAGCCAAAGTAAGACGGTTGCACGCGTTTCTAGGGTACAACGTAGACATTCCAATGACCGTCTCGAACGTGCCGGAAATTTTAGAACTAGACGCAGAACTCGTGTGCAAACGGTTGATGTTTTTGTTTAAAGTCATACCGGAGTTTAACGGATCGAAAGTGAGCAAACACGCGTCGTTGTTGACGCTCGAGAAGGAGGAGGTGGAGAGACGCGTGCGAGCGGTGGTGCAGTTGGAGGAGAAGAAATGGGTAGGCGGTGGCGTGGACGTGGAGTACGCGAAAGAATGCGCGAAGGAGAGGATGGTGAGGAACCCGTCCGTGTTGTTGCTAGATTCGGTGACGGCGCAGTGTAACGCGGAGGAAAAGATTGTTCAGCATCGGTGAATTGATGAGATTAGGGGTTGCGTTGCGCGCGCGACGATGGTCATTTTTGTATTTGTAAATGTAGTAATTTATTAAGAATCGAACAGGCGTAACTTTCCAGTCACGCGATCTAACACTTCGTTCTCGCACGGTCCTATCGCCATGACCGTTTCTGTGCCGTGCGCCACCTCCGTCCTTCCGGCGTCTTCGACGACAAAGTACGGGATGCGTTTCATGCTACAACTCGCTCTTAAATCCTCCAACATTTCCACATTCGCGATGGACAAACATACTTTCTTTTGCCCTTCCTCGATCCACGTTTTGAGATTTTTCTGAACGGTTGGGTGTGAGCGATACTCTTCGCTTATTAACCGTTGGAATAACCCAACCGCGGCGTGCGAACACTGCGCGGCGACTTTCCCGGAACTCATGTTCAAATCTTCGCGAACGAGCAACACCATTTTTTGCTCTTTCGCGTTCGCTTTCATCTTCGGTTCTATTTTGTTCCCTTTGGAGTCAAACGTGAAATCTGGATCCGCGTCGTCCGGAAGTTCCGTGATTTTCGCTCTCGTTTGTAACAATGGTTTCTTCTTTCTCTTCTTCTTCTTCTCTTCTTCTTCCTTCTTCTTCGTCTCCGCTTCGTCTGCGTTTTGCCAAAACCTTAAGCCATACCCCAAAACAAATCCAAACGCAATAAACCGTACTCTTCGTCCAAAAAACAAACCAACGACGCCGTTATTGTATCGAATCTTATTCAGAAATGTCATCTTCGTTCGATACTTTGGTTTATGTTTCACTCTCGTCTCCTTCAACTGGTTTGGTTTTTCTTTCTTGTTTCCCAACGGCGACGCCGCAGTTTGGATGCGTTCTTTTGTGATTTGGTCCACGTTTGATTGAGACACCATCTCTTTCTTCTTCTTTTGTTTTTATTATGTGCTCTATAAAAATATATGTTATGCTTTTCTTTGCGATGCGCGTGATGACGATGACGATGCTGTGTGTTGTTCTCGTCGCGCGTGTGCGCGTGCGTGAGTTGTGAGTGAGTTGTGTTTCATTACAAAGACAGAAATTCTCTATTTTTTCCTCGATCTGTTGTGCTCGAAATTTCCCCTGGCTATTACTTAGTGCCAGCGACGTGTGTGCTTTTTCAAACTTTCAGATCGACTAAAACGCTTCTCGCAGACGGCACATGCGTACGGCTTCTCGTTCGTGTGAATACGCTTGTGGATTTTCAAAGCATTAGAATGACGAAAAGCTTTATCGCACACATCACACTCGTACGGCTTCTCGTTCGTGTGAATACGCATGTGGCTTCTCAAATCACTAGATTGACGAAAACGCTTCTCGCACACATCGCACTCGTACGGTTTTTCGTTCGTGTGAATGCGCATGTGGCTTTGCAAAGTACCAGATTCACGAAAACGCTTCTCGCACACATCACACTCGTACGGCCTCTCGTTCGTGTGAATACGCATGTGGGTTTGCAAATGACCATATTGACGAAAAGCTTTATCGCAAACATCACATTCATACGGTTTCTCGTTCGTGTGAATACGCATGTGGTCTCTCAAACTATCAGCTCGACTAAAACGCTTCTCACACACATCGCATTCATACGGTTTCTCGTTCGTGTGAATACGCATGTGGTCTCTCAAACTATCAGCTCGACTAAAACGCTTCTCACACACATCGCATTCATACGGTTTCTCGTTCGTGTGAATACGCACGTGCCTTTTCAAACCACCAGATTGACGAAAACGCTTCTCGCAAACATCACATTCATACGGTTTCTCGTTCGTGTGAATACGCATGTGTGTAGCCAATAGTGATGGTGTAGTACACATTCTCCCGCAAACACCGCACTCGTGTTGCCCTCTCTTTCTCTTCGCCGCTTTCTTCGTCGCAGTCGTCATTTCTTTTCGTATAATCTCATCTTGTATCTCGACTTCCCCAACGACTTCATCATCATCGTCGTCCACAACAGGAGGAGGAATCTTCAAACACAACACCTTTGGTTCTTCTTTCTCTTCCTTCAAAACCGTCCTCGCATTTTCCGCTCTTTTCGGATGTGGATTTTTCCTTCGTCCTCCCATTATTACTTTTAGTATTATCTTTAGAAGAAGAGTTAATGATAAACGAGTTTTTATGCGTGAGACGAAGAATGAAGGAATTTCTAGGAATTTTTTTACAATTGTCTGTTCTAGAAAAAGAACGCTCTCTCCTGCGCTCTCAGATCTGCAATAAGACTAATAGTATTATTATTCAAAGACATTCTCGCGATCGATTTCGGTGACGTTCGCATTCTCCACTCCACCGTTTGTATTAGCTCCACCAGAAGTTTTCAAATCTTGGTCGTCCGCGGAGGCGAAATCGAGAAAGTGCGTCGGTCGGTGACTCTCGTGGTAATACTCCTTTGGATTGGCCAACTTTAACGCGTATTTCATACTCGCCGAATGTTTCACGCCCATGAAGTTGTAATTCCAAGGTTGGCCATCTGGGACCATGTAATAGCCGTAAAAACGATCGGATAAAAGCATTTGGACTTTTTCGTAGTGCGAAGGATGGTAGCCTTGCGGGTTGCCGACGTTTTGGTCTTTTTGTTGTCTTCCCCACTCGTAGCCTTTTGGAGTGAGTTTGTACGCCGTCAACGAACACGAACCGGGAGTGAAGGAACACGTGACCACGATGGCTTTTTCGCCGTCCCAGGAGGAGTTCTTCTCCAAGATTTGCGCGTGTTTGGCGCAATCCTGCGGCGGCAAGTGTGGCGTTTCGTTCGGTTGCGTGTGTATCCACCCTAACGGTTCCAAATCTCTCAAATACTCGTGATCGGGTGACTGCGTAGGTAAATGCGTCGTCGCGTGATTGCCCCACTGCGGCGGTATAACCACGCAACGAATTTCCTTCACGTTCGGGTTGTCCGGAGGAGAGACGCCGTATAAGTAGCCGCTGATTTGCGTGCGCAAATCCGCAATGGTGATGAACTTCTTCAAAACGTTCTTCGGGACGACGTACGTGTACCCAGTCTCTTTGATGTCTTCCGAGTTGACGTAAATATGGTTCACGCGCAAGTGTAAATTCGACGCTGAAATCGCGCGAACTCTCCAATCGGTTTTCGAACCAAACGTAGATTGCTCGTACGGAGACGTCGTTGTAACAATCAACTCGTCCCCGTGCACGTTGGTCGTTTTCGTCGTCACCGCTTGCAACTGCGCCGCGTCCTCGTTCGCAGCTTGCTTCTCAATCTCCGCGATTTGTTGGCGTTGCAACGAAGGCGGGGTGATTTCGGCGCCCAAGATGATGTCGCGGATTTCCGATTGCGTCAACGCGGAGACGTTGACGTTGTTCTTCTTCGCGTAATCGCCCAAGATTAAGTCTTTGAGAGCGATTTCCACTTTAATCCACTGTTCGTCCGTCAAATCTGGCCACACGTGGTGCGGCTGCGTGATGATCGTTTTGTCCGGCTTCAACAACATCTTAGTCTTGTCGTTGTTCACGTGCAACGCTCTCAAGATTAATATCAATCGAGAGAACGCGGTGTACGAACTGATAGATTTCAACCAATCGTCGTAGATGTTGAATAAAACCATCTGCGGCTCGGTCGCTTTCAAAATCAAATCGCCAAATTTTTCGATTTTCATGCACGCTTGAAACGGCATTTGCAACTCGCTTCCTTTGATGACAATGTTCGGAAAATCTAACAAGTGCACTTCCAGAGGATCTAACATGCCTTTTCTGGTCACGATGATTTGTTTCGGTTGCTCTTCGACCGGTAGAGATCGAACTAATGCCGCAACTTCCTCCGCGGTTTTCCATTTAGCCAACTGCCCTAAACGCTTCTGACCGGCCCACACGGACGTGTGAATGACTTTCAAAAAGAGTTGACCTGTTCTCGGGTTGAAGATAAATATGGCACCGTTGATTGGTTTCGTCGTCAAGTTCCCTTCAAACGTCTTATGAATCGTGACTCGGTAGACGTTCGTATCGTCGATGAACCAAATGCATTGATTTGAAAACAACTCGCCGTAATTCTGAGAGTTCAAATACGGCTCCGTCGGTTCCGAGGAATACAACTGTAAGCCTTTTCTTACGCGCTCGCGGAGCACATACAACGCCGGATTCGCCTTCATGATCTTCGCCATAGCTTGTTGAATCAATGGTTTTGATCCCGGAAACCAGTTACCATACGCAGCGTGTAAGTTATACGCCAAATCGACGCCAATCATCACGCCCGTAGGTGACGGGTAAATGGACATGTTGTCCGTCGTGTAATCGAGAAACTTCGCGCGGGTGTATCGTTCGATATCGTGAGAATCAAAGTCGCCCCACCTCAACTGGACGTCCAACCAAAACTTATTCGACGACTTTTGATCAAACTGGTCGTTCACGTCGCCCATTAAGGACGGTTTGGAGATTTGCCACTTATACGACGCAAAGAGTAAAATGTCCGCGCACGACGAATTCATTTTGTACGACTTTCTCGGATGGATCGTTTCTTTTTGCACGGTTTCAATCTCTAAAGCGTCCAACTCTTGATCGAACACTTGACATAGGTCCATGACCAACGATTCATGTATCTTCTGCCACAAGTGCGCTCGGAAGATCTGAACCAAAGAAATTTTTAAAGTTGGAATTTTGCCGTGCATGAAAATTCCAGTCAAATCCAACTGCACTTGGAATCCGACGTAGACGTTCGCTCGGTTAATCGTCGGAGACCACCACAATGTGAAACGACGGTTTGGAATTTGGTTCAAACCAGACCTTTGTGCGTTGGTGAGCTTCTTGAACTTCATCGAGTCTTCGAAACCAGACGCTTTTTCCCAAAATAGACCTTCCCATGTCGGGAAATACGTGCCTTTGAACAGCGTGTGTTCCAAAATACCTTCTACGCCGCCCAAGGCTTGAATGACATCCGTGCGATAATTGTTCAAGTTCCACAGTTTGCCGTCGTGTCTTTGATGCGTCCACCAGAACTGGTTAATCTTCATCAAATGGTTCTCTTTAAAGTGCGCGCGAACTCGCCACCCTTTATCGTACGCTAACGTGTGCCGATCTTTTTGAAACAACGTATTGATTCTCGGAATGCCGCGATCCCAAGAGTCTTCTAAATCTTCCAGCGTCAATCTTCGATTTTGCGCTTGAGCTTCTTGCCTCTTCAACGCGTATTCAGCCCAAACGCGTTGCGAATCCGTAAATTCAGCTTCCCAAGGTTGCAGATATCTGTAGAGGTTCGGAATCAACTGATCTTCCTCGTGCGACATGCCCGAACGGAAGTGCGTGACGCCTGAATCGGTTTGGACAGAATATCGTAAATCCGATTGCGGGATCAAAATGTGACCCATAGAGAGCATTCCTAACCCACCAATCTCTTTAGGTGAATAGAAGACGACTGGGGGAAACCTCGAAGGCATCTTTGAGTTCAAGCCAATCTTGATTCGAGTTTGAATTTTGTTCTCGCATTTGACCAATAAGTCCAAAAGTTCTTGCGTATGCACCACAGCTTCTCGATAGTACGTCATCAACGAAATCAACGCCGTGTTCCATTTATTCGCAATCTTGGAGAACGTCGTCGCCCCGGAGGACATCAAGACTTGTCGAATTCTGTTCTCGAACGCTTTCAAACCTTCGTCGTCGACTCGCAAAAACGCTTGCGCTGTTCTTTCCTTCGTCTCCTCGTTTTGCAAGTTCCACACGCCATCTTTTTGTGCAAAATACTCGGTTTGCATGCGAATCTTTGGCATTAATCTCACTTCGAATCCGCACATGTTAAACAGTAAGTTCGGATTGTCTTTTGAAAACACAGAGCAGAACCCGTTGTCCCACTCCAACGTCGTCAACGATCGCGGCAAACGATTCTTCATGTCCCAAAACACCGCTCGTCCCAAGTTTACGTCGTGCTTCATCAAGCGCATCCTCGAGTCTCTCGGCCAACACTTTTTGTTGTTATATCCTACCATGTTCTCGTTGTTCGGATCGGGATGTTCGGTGAGATATCTTTGAATCAAGTCCTTCGCCTCTTCCGCGGTGAAGCGGAACAAGATGTGAAGCTTATCGATGTATCGAGAGTATAAACGAATCGGATGTCTGGTCTCCGTTCGAACGTCTCGGTAACTAATAAACTCGTTCGGCATTTGCGGTGGACCAGCAATTTCCGACGCTCGAGTCAAACCTAACACCAACAAATCTAAAACCAGACCATAATACTGCGTCAAAAACGAGGCAAACTGTAACCCGCGAATCATCCCGTAAGAGTTCGTATGCGACATGTCTTTATACGCAATGATTACGTTATTCTTCGCGGTGCAGTAATCGGCAATATTATGATCGACAATCAATCGCAACAAGCGGTTCAACATGGTCAAATCGACTTTTTCGAACATTCGTTCAAATTTCGTTTGCAACATCACGACGCATTCGCCTTCGCTCGTGTCCCAGATATCGGTCAAGTTGTTGATGCCTTGACACCACTTATACACCAACAAAGGAGGCGGCTCTGTATCAGATGGTTTAATCCAGTTCGGGAACAAGTGCCTCTTATCGGACTCGTACCAAATGTACTGATCCAGATACGCATCCGTGATCTTCTCCAAAGGTTCAATCGCGTACACCGGAATCAAGTGCGAATACATGTCCATAAACTCCATGTTGCACTCTTTAAACGCTCTTTGTGTTAGCAAATGTCGTTTAATTCTCGATAAAGCTTCATGCGGGTTATCGAACGCTTGCTCGATTAAACCCAACTCTTCCCTCTCTTGTTGATTCAAACGAACGGCTAAGGAATAATTTTCCTTCAATCGTTCGAGAGCTAAAATCAACAACTTGCGATCGTGTTTATACGACAACGGAGGGAACGGGATCGGCGAGAACTTTCGGGATTCCAACCAGTGCACGGTGGTGGTGTAAATCGCCACGGCTTCTTCTGGCGTCACGTATGGTCCATCCTTCAAGTAATTGTGTTGACGTTCGTGCTCTGCTTTTAACCACAAGCGGGTCAATCGGCCTAAATTTTTCCTACAGACGGTTTTGTCCACCGTCGCGCCGCGGCGAATCCGTTCGCGATTATAATGCGCAACGTTCGTCCACCAATCGGCTTTAGACTTCACGTATCGTAAAATCATGTTTTCGATCGGAACTGGCATGCCCGGGACTTTCCAGGGAATGTTCGCTTTGAAACTTCGCCAGGCTTCGGAAAGATGCGCTAAAATCGTTCTCGCTTTGTTCTGCTTCACGCCTTCCGGCATGCTATCGAGAATGTCGTGCATGACAGCTGCTCGTAACTCTAGATCAAAATGAGACTCAATTCTTTGTTTCGTGACAGTTTTCGCGATGCCTTTGGCATTTCTACCTTCGAACTGTCTAGCTAACAAGTTACCCAACCATCGTTCGAGAAGCGGGACGATGCCGCGTAAAAAGAAAATCCAGACCCGCCACATGGGCGCCCAGAAACCAACGCCTGGGCCTTTCCCGACCGGTCCGGTGTTGAAACGATAGTATATCAGGTGCTTTAAATCCTTGCACGTTCTTATTTGGCGCATCAGACGATATTTGTATCGGTACATCCCAGTCAACTGTCCAACGTGCGAGAAAATGTATTGCAAACCATCCGCCAATTGAAACGCGTCCACGTTACCTAATCGATACTGGACGTTCGCGTCTACGGTAAGCTTCGTCAAACGTAAAATCTCGCGCATTAAGTGGAACGCGTTCCCGAATCGAGACTTCTTACGTTCTTTTGTCGTCAACGTCTTCACCGGTTTCAAGTTGAAGTTATAATCCAAGTGCAAATAGTTCAAGTTCTTGCGATGGATCAACAAGTTCAACATGTTGTAGCCTTGTCTGCAGACTTGCAAACCGGCTTCGACCCAATCTAACTCGGTGCACTGGAAAAACTTTGTCTTTTTCAAAGCTTTGAACAGAGATTTACGTTTCACTTGCCTCGGTGGTTTCTTGTGTAATTGGTTCATGACGTATGTCTTGAGCAACTTTTGATAGGAAACGCGCACTTTGACCGGGTATCCACTCGGGCAATGCTCGTGAAACCAAGTGTTGACGAGCGGAACGTCGATGCACGATCGCGTGTATCCCGAACGCAAGTTAAACGGCCGAGGTGCGAACAATAACGCGATACCGTTCGTCGTGTTTTCCGTGTACAAATCGTAATCTTTCAACAACGGCTCGACTTCCTCGGGCAAGGCGAAATCGTCGTCTTCGCTCCAATCCTCTTCTTCTTCTTCTTCTTCTTTCTTCTTTTCGCTGCTACTACTTTTATAAAACGCGATTGGATGAATCAAAGGATCGAAATAATATGCCGGCAAATCTGGATCTTCGGTTTTGATGTACATCACCATCGGTGAATGGTACGTCGCCAAATCTACCCTACGCGGTCGGTTGTTGTACAAGTACGGAAACGCAACTTTATACTCCGTTCGAATCGCCGATCTAATGATTAACTTGTTAATATCGTTAAACTCGTTCCAGTCTTCGTCCGCCGCGTCGCTATCTTTGAATAACGGTTCAAACTTTGGACCTCCCGGGATGGCCATCCCTAACGCTTTCGCCGTGAAGAAGGATTTGTGATCGAACAAGTAAAAATAATTTTTGTCCGTCAAGTCGCTCAATAACTGACCGGCTAAACGATACAGCGTCGCCATTTCCGGTAAAGGCAACCGCCATTTTTTGTAGGAACTCCCGTTGACGAAATCCAAGTCCCATCGCAACGGTTTTTGGTCGTAAAACCATTCGCACACGTGTCGATCTTCGTCGTCTTCGTCCAACTCTAAATTGATCGCCTCCAACGGGTCCACGTCCAACAAGTTATCCTGGTAATCTAAAGGCGGTTCTTCGTCGTCAAACGGCGGGAATCGCATGCGTTTAAAATGTCGTCGGTCTCTCTTTTCCCTTCTCATGGCAATCCACATGGTCCCCCACTGCGCGATGTAAATAGGTTCAATCACCCTCGGCGTTTCGTTGACGAAAGTAATCGCGCCGGTGATGTGGTAAATCACCTCGCAATGTCTCACTTGTTCCCACGGCATGGGCATATTTTCCAACAACTTATACACCGCGTGCGGGATAAACTTCAAAGCGCCTAAATATACTCTCTTATCCGACCGAAACTTTCTCGAAGACATGTCGCCGTGGTCTTTCAAGATTTTCCTTACGTGTTCCGGCGGCATCTGTTCTTTCTCCGGTTCCGTGTACCCAAACTTCCTCTTGTCCGAGTACCGTTTCGCGTTCAGGTTTTGCCATTTCCGAGCTGTGTTTATGAGAATGCACGTAACGTGAGGTCAGTTTTGACGACGACGATTGATGATGATGTCGATCATTCGCTCGATGATAAAAACACTTTTACGAAAACAAAAGTTTAGAGAGAGAGATGAAAAAACAAATTTTTCTCTTCTTCTTCTTCTTCTTTGTCTGTCGTTTTACGTTTTACGTCGATCGACAACCAAAAACGAAAGAAGACAGACAGACATTCTTTCTTCTTCTTCTTCTTCTCTCTTTCTTCCGCGTACACACGAGAGGACTTTTACCAGAAGAAGAAGTCAAGAAGACAAACAGAAGAAGATGCTTTTCGCACGAAGCCGTCTTAACGTGTTATTCTCAAAGTTCCTTCGAGCTCAGAAGAGAGCGTTCGAATTTCGTTTCGCCCAAAAGTGTTGGTGTCCGTTGTTTTCGCTCTCAAGAAAGATCGCCGCCTTTCCTTTCGTCGGTCCTCGAATGTGATGAGAGAGAAAGAAGAAGAACACACGCGCGCGCGTCGTGAAAAAATAAGAATATGTGCAATCGTACCTCTCTCGGCGATGATCTCGTCGTCGTCGTCTGAATCAACGTCCATCGTGGCCGTCATTATGTGATCCGAGAGTAGTAATAGAGGTGTAAGAGTCTTCCTCTTCGTCTCTCTCTTCTCTTCTGCCGAAGAACGTTTTTTGCGTCGTCCAGTGTCTCTTTTTGGGTGTTTAGGGTATCAAAATTCGTTTTGGGAATTTTTCTCTCTTTCCTCTCTTGCCTTTTTATTCAGTTGTTTTGTGTCATTCGTTAGAGTAGTAAACACACACAGACAAAACACAGATAGAATGAGACGACGTTTTCAATCCTTTCCCTCCTTTACTGCTTTTAAAAAAACTGCTCTCTTTCTCTTCTTTTTTCTCTTCTTCTTCGCGTCCTCTTTTTCCTCCTTAAACTCGGGGGTGGAAGCAGCAGCATCCTCAAAAAAAGCATCCTCAAAA
>Ga0255775_1002024_pt1 | contig 17998 bp, 22 predicted proteins | sample 011ome_26_FD_179973 | JGI IMG/M metagenome (GOLD analysis project Ga0255775, IMG submission 179973) | Coastal salt marsh microbial communities from the Groves Creek Marsh, Skidaway Island, Georgia - 011511BT metaG (version 2) | ecosystem: Environmental > Aquatic > Marine > Intertidal zone > Salt...
CTTTTTCTATAGGAGAAATGGGAAGTAGTTATGCGGAAGGAGATTATTCTCCTGTTGCACAATCATCTACTACTGGCGTTGGCTCTGGATTAACAGTTGATATCACTGTCAAAACTGGCAGTGTTGTTGAGTTTAGAAATAAGACTACTGCATGTAAGGCGTATGTGGATGCTAACAGCACATTTGCAGTAGGAGATGTTCTTGGAACAGGATCTACACAAGCTACAATCACTGCAATTGAGAATAGATCGTTTAACAGACTGTTCCATAATTTCACTGATATGTTACCGTCTCAAAATTCTACTATAACATATGAAGTGTTTGGAACTAAACCATCCGGTGTCGCTATACCCGGCAATATTGGACTGCCTATAGGAAGAGCAACCCAAGAATTTACAAAAGAAGAATATGCTATATACTCTAAATCAAATGAATCACTCTCTTTATCTGGAGCTAAATCCTTTAAAGTTGAAGCAGTATTGAGAACACCAAGTGATCTTGTCAGTCCGGTAATTGATATTTCTAGAGCAGGGTTTGATTTATTTGTAAATGATATAAATAATGTTTCTACAAATGAAGAGAGTAGAAACGGCGGTGATGCTACTTGCAGATACATTTCTCGAATTGTACAGCTTACAAGAGACAATTTAGCTGAAGATTTGAGAGTTTACATGGATCAACGAGTACCCAATGATGCAAGCGTTGAAGTGTATGCTAAGTTTAGAGCCGCAGAAGATGATGGTCAATTTAGAGATGATCTCTATTGGGTCAAACTAGAAACAAACAATCTTTCTGCACTACCCCCAGGAAGGTTTGTTGAGATTGAATATAAGGTTCCACTTAGAAATAGCAATCTTGTTGGTCTTGGCGGAGATGCTCAAGATACACTTGAATATATAACTGATAGGGTGAGTAGTACTTCTATCACGGCAGGCGGCTCAGGATACACTTCGGCGCCAACTGTTATATTCTCTGGTGGAGGTGCATGGAAGCAAGCGACTGGCATCGCTCAGATTTCGGCAGGCGCAGTTGTGGGAATCACAATTACTGATCCGGGTCGAGGTTATACTAGTGCCCCTACTATCGCATTCAGCGGTGGTGGCGGAACTGGGGCTACTGCTACTGCAACTACTAGCACCATTACATTTACTAGATATAAGGACTTTGCAATTAAAGTTGTTCTGAAAGCAGGAAATACTTCTGAAGTACCTGCGATCAAGAACCTCAGAGCGATTGCAATGCAGGCATAAATATGAGTACGAATACTAAATTCAGAGAAGTGGGGTCAGGAGTTTTTATCAATATGGATAAAGAAGGGCTTACTCAATATAAAGCAAGAAAAAAACAAGATTCTAAGGTTGATGAAATTACTTCTGATATAAATAGTTTGAAATCAGAGCTATCTGAAATAAAAGAAGCACTTAAAATTTTAATAGAAAAAAACTAGGATAAAATAAATGGCAACTTTAACCACTAGAGCAGGTAAAGGTAGTCCACTTACTAATACAGAGGTGGACACAAACTTTACCAACTTAAATTCTGATAAGTATGAAGCTGGTGATGATATTTCTGTTGCCGCATTGACCTTTTCAGGCGAGCTTGTTGCCGGTTTGGATGGTTCTGTAACTGCGGCGGGAACTACACAAGGCACGGCAACTGCACTCACAAAAACTTATAACATTGTTCAGACGGCGACTTCTAACCAAGGGGTTGTTCTTCCTGATGCAAGCACTGGAATCAAGATTACTGTATATAATTCGACCGCGGTCAATATTAAAGTATATCCTGCTTCAAGTGAAAGCATCGACGGAGGCTCTCTTGATGCGCCTGTAGTTGTAAGACCAGACAATGTAATAGACTTGATTGCTACTTCTGCAACAAGCTGGCAGTCGCTTCTTCCCGATCTTGATGACTTGAATGTTACAACGGTCACCACTTCCGGGGATGTTACAATTGGCGGACACACACAGTTTGGTGTGACTGCGGCAATTGGTACAGCAGGATCAGATCAAGGCACGGCAACTGCACTGGTTGAAACTCTCAGTGTTATTACTACTAATGCGGCAAGCACTCAGGGAGTAAAACTTCCTACTGCGGTTTCAGGTAGAACAGTGACGGTATTTAATGCTACTGCTACAGACTGCAAACTATACCCGAACTCTTCAGATAGTATTAATGGCGGCTCTGCAAATGCATCTATTACTCTGCCGGCAAACACATCTTATACATTATCATGCAAAGATTCCACAGACTGGAGAGTACACAGACCACTAGCAGTATACGACTCTAGCGGTACACTAGTAAACTAAAAGGTGACAAGTTAAATGGCTGGCCCACTAAAGATAAAAACAGACGATATTACTGCGAGCAATATTCAGGGCTTGCAGGAACTGACTGTTGCCGAAATTAAAAATTATACGGCAAACATCATCACGACTGAGTACGCAAGTGCATCTGGTACTGCATCACTTCAAGTAACTTCTGGCGCTCTTTCTGCTGGGTTCACTAGCATTGGCACATTTACCAACAGGGTAAGAAGCGAAGAAGTTGGAGATCACCCAGCCGCCGGAACAACAACATCTACTACTTACACTTTTGGTGAAGCAACTGGGGTAGCGAGTGATACTAAAACCGCAGTTCCTCTTAGATTAGATGGTAACAACAAAGTTGAGCCAGCAACGGATGCTGAGATTGACACCGAAATCTTGGATGAAGTCATTGAAGCAATGATACAAGACGATGCTAATACTGCTGGTCAATATTGGTTAGCGGCAACGGCTCCTGCAGGGGGTACATGGGTTAATCGTGGTCAAGTTGATGATACTCAAACTGACGGAACTACTGTAACAAAGTATCTTTGGCAAAAAACTGCGGCAACTACAGTGCCTGGCTCTTCTACAAACAGAACTCTTGTAAAAGATGGTGGAATAAACATCAAAGAGTTTTCTGACAGTGAACTACAGTCTCTTACAAATAGATTTAGAAATAGAATTGTCGCAACAAATATTGGTCGATATGAAGTAGTAGCTTCTGCTCCGGGTACGGGTACTTGGCAACAAAAGGGTGAGACTCTTACTGACCAATTAAAAACAGTTGCAGATCAAGCATATGCTGGAGCTTATACCGGGACATATGCAGGAACATATAGCACTGCATTTGCCGGAAACTACACCGGGTATTATGCAGGCTTCTTTACTGGAAATTATACTGGTTATTACACCGGGTTCTACAGTGGTGCGTATGCAGGAACATATACTCTGTTCTATGGTGGTTCTATTGGAGGATATTTCACTGGATATTACACTGGGGCGTATTCTGGGGCTTATGCCGGAACATATACAGGATCTTACAGCACTAACTTTGCGGGCACATACACTGGGTATTATACAGGCAACTTCACCGGCAACTACACAGGGTATTACACCGGGTTCTACACTGGTGCAACGATTCAGGCTACTTCTTCAACTCAGGAATCTAAAAAGCTGTTTTTGAGAATCGCATAAATATATTTGTTATTATTAATTTGTGGAGTTTGTTATGGAACAAGAAAAATATAGAAATCCTATTTGGCAGGATAAAAACAATAGGCACATTGTGTGTGAAATTCTTCAAGGAAATGGAGAATATGCAGTGTGTCATGTTGTCGCCGGACCTGAAGAAGACGGCGGGGAGAATGCAGATTATAATGCGCTTGTGGAGATTTATGGGATTGAAGGCTTAGACGAGAAAACGCAAAAGCATAAAGAATGGCAACTGCGTCAGGCTGATAGAAAAAAAGAACACGAAGAGCAAAAGTTTCAGCGACACAAACAAGAAGTTTTATTTAACATGAAGCTCGAAGCGTTTGAAATCGAAGCTATCAAAAACTCTCAAAACAAAGAACTAAAGAAGCTAATTCGTAAAGCTAAGACTCCCTTAGAAGTACAGGCGTATGCGACTATATTGATCCAAAAGGAACTGGACATCAATGAATAATGGCTACATTTATGTAGCCTCTGTCAATAAAGCATTTTACTACGCCGCAAAAAAATCAGCCGAATCTTTATTAGACTTCTATCCAGAGGCTAAAATCACTCTCTTTACCCATGACTTTTGGGTAGAAGATGAAGACTATGAAATCTTTGACCAAGTAATCACCGGGATACCAGAACATATCAGAGCTAAGTTATGGGCGTTATCTAGGACTCCATATGATAATACGCTGTACATCGATGCTGACACGGTTATAGAACATGAGGACATACAAAATGTTTTCGGCTTGATGAATAATAACGATATCACATTCACTAGAAATCGTCCATATAATGCAAAGATAACAAAGCTATCTGACACAGAAGAAATGATTTATCATTGTGGATTGTTTGCTTACAACAACAAACCCGAAACATTAAAATTGATGAATGCTTGGTACGATCAGTATATTGAGCAGAACAAACCTAATTGGGTATCTGATCCCTATCCTTGGGAAGTGAGAAAATGGGATACATTCAGTATGTGGTATCTGCTAAATAAAACAGACCATGGATTGAAAATAGGCGAATTTCCTAAACCAGATGCAAGATGGAATTTTGTTTGGGGATATTTAGATAATGAGTTGCAAGACACTGAAAGAGTGATTCTGCACTATACAATTTCTGACCGAGAACTTTTTGGCAATGAAGATATTAGAAACAATTAATCCAGAACTCATAGAACTTCTTGAGCCGTATATGCATTGGTTCTTTAGTACTGACTATGAAAGTCTCCCTAGAAATCAAAGAGGAGCAGATAGAGAACACAATCTTTATTCTGCATCCTCATATGATTACTTGAAGGAAGTTATGTCCAATGAGAATCATATTGGCCCGCCCGAAGTATCAAGTGTCCGAGACTTACAGATGGGACCTGATATCCCAAAAGAACACAAACAAAAATCTGCGGAAATAAATGATGCTCTTGTAAAATTTCTAGGAGCAAAGTTTAGCGCAGTGCATGTTTTTTATCTACCAAGCGATTACATGGGATGGCATAACAACTGGGATTGCCCAGGTTACAATATTCTAATCAACTATAATCCACGAGGCAAAGGTTGGTTTAAATATTACGATTATGATAAAGATGCGATTGTGACATTAGAAGATACACCTGGATGGTCAGCTAAAGTAGGATACTATGGTGGAAAAGCAGAAGATCCTAATAAACACTACTGGCACTGTGCTGGATCAGAATCTCCTAGACATACATTTGGTATGGTTATACCCAACAAAGAAATGTGGGAGATGATGGTAGAGGATATAGAGGGCTGATTAAACCAGCCCATCTCTCTGCCCTATAATCATGTAACGATCATATTCTTTCTTACCGTCCCATGAGTAATAGTGTTGTTTCTTCGTACCTTCATAATTTATTTCATCGAGACCAACTTGTTCTTTCAGCGCATCAATTGAGTCAACACAGTTGATGCCGTACATCTCTTCAACCACATTGCTATTCTGTAATGCAAATATTGCGTGGGGGTTTTTTGTACGCAATTCTTTCAGTGGATACATCTGCTCCGTTTGTATGCAAATCACTACATCAACTTCGATTTTGTTTAGATTTTCAAACTCAAAAGGAATATCTAAATTATGATGTCTAGTTTTAATGAACTTCTCTTGGGCATAATGTTTGTGAAAAATTTTCGACAACTCAATGGCCTCTTCGTCTAAGTCAACCATATGAATCTGAGAAATGTCTAAGTTTTCACATAGCAGAGGTACCATAGGAATTCCTAACCAAGAATTCAAAATCAAAACTCTAAGGTTACCTGTCTTGAGGTAATGCTCTTCCAAGTACTCTTTAAGCTCCTCAACAAGCCATATAGAAGCATCGACATTGTTCTGACTCAGTGAGTCACGAAAGTCCGTGAGTTTGTGCGGCATGCGTTTCTCAATCACATGTAACGCTTCACCCCAGTATTTGTAGTTGTTTATAAAATTAGAATTTAACATCTTCACTTTTACCCATTGAGTCAAAAATACAGATATAGGGAAGAGCCCTATACACATGTTTCTCGGTATCTTGTGGAAATAGATAACCTTGATTAAAACTGTACACCCAGCCTACAGGGAACAGTTTTTGTTTAACAACCCTACGATTGTAAAAGAAGTTATCAAGTCCACGATAATACCATAAAATTTGTTTCTTGTACTTATTAAAGTACTCTTTGATTGCTCTAGTATCAAGAGTGTCATTCCAACGCAATACACTAGAGTTTAAGTCTGTATATTTATGTGGTATGTGCCTAGTATTTTCATACGAATCATCCAAGTCATGCCACCATGTTTTTACAAAGCATAAGCAATCTTCAGGATCAAATTCAGCAATCACATCAATGTTTTTCTGAATGATTACATCCAAGTCAAAAAACATTTTTTCTCCTTTCTGTGTGACAAGTAAATCGTCAAACAGATACATCTTATTCCACCACTTCTCTAAGCGGTTGTTTTCGGGAATAGAAATAACATTTACTTCTTCAGAAAGACCTTCTGGATTTTCAGTGATACAATGAAACTGGAACTCGCAACTCAAGTGTTGCTTACAACTATCTAGAAGCTGATTTACATGAGAAGCAACATATTTGTCGCCCCATTTTACGGTGTAAATATTCATATATACAACCAATCCAATCCAAATGGCTTCCACTTACTATATCCTAAATCGAATAGTATGTTTTCTCCATTACCTCGCTCTAACGCTACAACAGGATGACATTTTTTTAAAGTATCTAACATACCTTTTAGAGCATGAGGCTCATGGCCCTCGATATCTAAATGTATTAAGTCGGGTTCAATTTCATAGTCATCTAAGCGAACTTGTTTTATACTACCCTTATTAATGACTCTTGTCGCCCCCGAATTAATAGGGTCTACTTTTACCCCAACATAACATTCTTTATCACCCAATGCGGCTTCATACATTGTAACATTAGTTTCAGTTATGTTATTTTTAAGACATAAAAAATTATTAGGTTCAGGTTCAAATGTAATAACATGTTCAACATGTTTAGCGTATTGAGCAGTATATAAACCACAATTGCCGCCAGCTTGAACTACTGTGAATACTTTGCCAATAGTTTTAAGAATGTCTTCCGGTATTTTTGGATGATACTCAGTTAAATGTTTCCAGCAATGATAATCTTCTTTGGGCCAAAGCCATTCTCTTTCTTCAAATATTCTGACTTCGTTCATCGCCAATGCTCTAGCAACTTAGGATCTGCTAATTCATCTTGTTTTGTGTGCCCTCGACTTTCATCTTCAAACGGAAGTAGGTCAACATTGAATACACAAACAATACAATTTTCACGATATATGCCGACATTCAAATCATCTTCTTCCCATGATCGACCACGATTGTACGAGTAAGCCATCCAAGAAGGAAAGTAATCCCACAAGTCAGCTCCGTATCTACCCCAACGCCAACTGTGATAGTTGTCGGTACCATCAGTAAATGTAAACCAAATCTTTTCTTGATTCTCTAATACATCATTCCATATAGGTTCGCACTGATCGTCACTCCACACTTGACAACTTCCATTAGTATAAGCACCATGTGATAGTTTGAATCGGCGAGTGTCCATAGGTCTTGGATCTTGCCACCAAGACTTCATCTTAGTAGGTCTTTCTAGGTTGTAAGTAATAATAGGTGTAAGGTCTCTTTGAATGATGACATCCAAATCAAAGAACACAAAGCGTCCAGTAGGTTTATCAGGAGCAAAATTATGAGTATTGAAAACAAAAGTTTTAGGACGATCCCAGCACCTCGCCATACCATATTTAAAATTGTCGTCACCAAACCAATACTTAGGGTGAATATTAGGAATATCAGGAAAAGGAATAACAGTGACATCATCATCTAAGCCCTCAGGATTTTCTGTATAACAATAGAAGTGTGGTTCAAATTCTTTTGGCGTATTTCTAAACGCCATATTCTTTAAACGATTAACAAAGTGAGGACCGTATTTTGTACCCCACTTAGAGCAAACATAATTAACTCTCATTACAATCTCCACATTTCTTCTTGCATATAGGCAACGGATTTCTTTTCAGGTGTTCACTTATGTTTTGCATGTCGCTGTTATATATGATTTCATTGAGTGAGAATTTTGTTCCGTCATTATACTGCATATTAAATGGATAGTCAATAGGATGATAAGGGAATAATTTGTTTTCGGTTACATCTCTCGCAATGAACGCACACGGGAAAGTATTGCCCGCAGAGTTTATGTAGAAGTAGGAACTCTTTCTTGCATCGCACCAAACAGGATCTTTGTCTTTTGCTTTTGTTCTTCTATTGCGAGTCTCAATTGTATGCCCAAATCTTTTTAGTGTTTCTAAATCGACTGGCTTTCCTTTGTCATTGTAATCTGAAACAATTAAATTTTCCCTTGACTTCTCCTCTTCTTTTATATGTACTATTTCTACTATGTCCATACCTTGTAAATCTGGGTTCTCAGTGCGAGTTTGTAGAGTGATAGGAATATCTCTGCTATTGAAAAATTCACACACTTCAGTGAAATTGTCACACTTCACAGGATCCGCAATCTCACATGTAAGGGTTACCCAGTTTATACGGTAGTCACTAAACAACTCATTGAGTATCTTTTTGTTGATTTGTTTACCATCGACAAAAATATCATTGAAATCATTTCCAGTATCATTTCTAGCAGTTGAGATTTGAAGTAACACACCATCAGGTTCTTCATCATACAAGCCCTTATACAAATCACTATACTCTTCACCGTAGCTTTGAAAGTATTTGAAGAGTGTATTGTCATCTCCTTTCTGATTAAGAACTCGCATGAGTTCCTCTCTAGGCATGATATTGTATAATCTCTCAAACACTTCTTCATACTTCTCATTATAAAACAATTCAGTGAGATTGTGAAAATAGTATTTTTTGTATAACTCAGCCAGCTCCTCATATGTGGCGTGCCAGAAAAACACAGAAGGTCCGTTGTCAATATATTCTGACATCAGCCAATCTTGTCGCTGATATGCATATAAAGTATCGAAGGTTTCGCATATTTCTTCATATGTCATATTCCAAAGCATACTCTGATCTGCATCTCTAATAACAGGATCTTCTGGAAACGCTTCAGCAAATGTTTTATGCACCGAAACTAAATCGCCTGCATCAAAATTATCTTTAATAAGTTGATGCGCATCGTAGTTTAGATACCTCTCAGTGATATTTCTTTCTTTAAGCCACGCAAAGCCCATCCAATTCTTCATCTTATCATAGTCTGTATGATATCTGTCCCACTCTCGTATGAATCTAGGAAACTCAGATAAGAATTTATCGGCTAGTTGGACATGATCGTTTCTTTCAACCATGTCCTTTATTTTCAGCAAGTCTTTTGTAGTGTAATCAAAGAAATTCTCGGGCAGTTTGGGTAACCACAATCTTTCAAAATCATCTTTACCGTGCCAATGAATCAATAAGTCATAGTCTTTTTTTAATTCGTGAGGCTTATATTGTTCTCTGTCACCCGGTATCAGATCAGTATTGAATAGACAGACTTTGCAATCTTCTCTATACAAATGCTCTTCCATATCTTCCGGATATTTTCTTCCTCTGTTGTAAGAGTAAACCCAATCATCAGGTAAAAATTTCCAAAAGTTATCGCCGACTACCTGATGTTCTCTCCAGTAATGATAGTTATCGCTGCCTTTAAAGAAGGTCTTAAAAACAACATCTTGTGTTTCTAAAACATCCTGATAAATCTTTTCGCATATATCACTATTCCATAACATGACACTAGAGTTATAAGGAGTGCCCCTGATATTTTTAAACGCTCGGTCATTAAGATTTTTAGGATTATCCCAGTGACTATAAATCATGTGGGGTCCTTCTGTTGCTAAGTCAAAAAAATCATCAATGTTATTTTGTATAACAACATCAAGATCAAGATAGCAAAAAGGTCCTTTAGTTTTGAGCCAATAGTGAGAATTGAATAGAAGAAACTTTGCTCTATCCCAACAATAGTTTTCTAAACCAAACCAGTACTGTGGGTGCAAAGGGCTTATCTTGGGAATAGACCTGACTTGTATTTTTTTATCTAATCCTTCAGGCTCGTCCGTATAGCAAATGAATTTAAATCGTTTGCTATAGTTCCTACTTACCATATGGTATAGATTATTTACATAATCAGGGGAATACTTGTCACCCCATTTTATGCAAAGAAAGTGCATCATAATATTTTTTTCTCACATCGGTATGACGATCTTGTCCGTTCAAAAGAGCAATCATGTATTCAGGTCTGTATTTGAATGATCTATCATCATATATATAATCAGCGCCGTATACATAAGAATAGATCAACCCTTTAGGAAGCGATTTCATTTCACATTCATGCCAAAAAAATCGATCATCGCCTCCGCAGTATTTTACCATGTAATAGTCTTCATTTTCTAAAAATTTGTTTACTATGTGGTCACAGTGCCCGCTCTTCCAAAGCATGACGCTTGAGTTATAGTTACTGAGATAGCTCATTCTAGGGTCAGGATTAGACTCCCATCTCTTAGTAGGAAAATCATTAGATTTCCAGTATGTGAAAGCGACAGACGCAGTATACTGACAATGCTTCCAGATGTCAACAATAGATTGCTGTAAATGGACATCTAAATCTAAGTAAAGAACATCTCCTAAGTTTTTTAATCCTAGCATCAGCACTTTATTCCAGTGACCATATTCAGAATCTATTGGTATTGTGTTGATCTCAGGGTGCAGCCCAGATGGGTTGTCCGTCAAACAGACATAATTATATTCGCCATTTGTCTTGGCATAAATAAGATTAACATCTGAAGATGTGTATTTGTCCCCATATTTCAATGTTAGTATGGTCTTCATTTTAACAGTTTCATAATTTTATAAATAATACGACTTACAAAGGGTAAACTATGGCTACCGTACAGAATCTATTTATAGACCAGGGAACAACATATGAACTGGTTGTAAATCTGACAAATACAGATGGTTCTGCTAAAGACCTATCTACCTATACTGTAGCCGCGCAGATGCGCAGAAGTTACTACACTAATACTTATACAGCGTTTACAACAGATAAAGTAGACTTGACTGGTGAGATTACACTTTCTCTAACTGCCGCACAAACATCTGCGGTTAAGGCAGGTAGATATGTGTATGATATAGAAATAACTTCAGTTGATGAGACAGTAAGAGTTTTAGAAGGAATTATAACAGTAACACCGGAGGCTACCAAGTAATGAAAGTTTCGGTTTCGGTTGGAAATGCCCCTACTGTTGCTGCCGTGGCTGCACGGTCAAGAGTAGCAGTAGGCAAATTAGAAGACAATATAGGCAATCTAGATAGAGGCGATGATGGTATTATCGCAACAGGCGAAACGCTAGTTTATAATGCGAGTACGGAAAAGTGGGAAGCAGTTTCATTGCAGGACAAAGTCGATGCCGCGGTGTCGGTTAGCAACAATATAGATGGTGCGGTCGAAGCATCCATCTCTGCTGGTGTAACTCTAGATGGCGGAACATTTTAAAGTTAGATAAACAATAAAGCATTATAAACTCAGGAGAGAAAAATGGCTTCAGTAATTCAAATTAAAAGATCCTCGGGCAATACCGCCCCAACGACATCGCAACTGGCAGAGGCGGAACTCGCTTATGTACAAGATGCATCTAATGATGGTGTTGGTGGTAAACTGTATATCGAATCAGTCGATAGCGGCGCCAATGAGGTAATTCATGTTATCGGTGGTAAATACTACACTGATGAAGTTGATGCGGCAACTGATTCTAGTACTGCATCTACAATCGTAAAAAGAGACGGCTCTGGCAATTTCTCTGCTGGCACTATCACCGCTGACCTAACTGGTGATGTAACTGGCGATGTCACCGGCACCGTTTCTAGCATTGCAAACCATGATACGGATGCATTGTCTGAAGGTTCTAGCAATCTTTACTTCACGAATGCAAGAGTTGAAAGCTATCTCTCTGGCGGCACTGGTATCGATTTTGCTTCTGGTGTAATTGATCTGGCTGATACTGCGGTAACTCCTACTTCTTATGGTTCAACGACTGCGATCCCTGTTATAACTATCGACCAGCAAGGTCGTATCACAGCGGCAACTACTGCGGCAATTGCAACTTCTTTTGATCTTGCGGCTGACAGTGGCACGACTGATACTGTTAATGGCGGCGAGACGCTGACAATTGCAGGTACTTCTGGTGAGATTCAGACTACTGTTACTAACAATCAGGTTCAGGTTGGTCTCGTAGCTAACCCTACTGTATCTGGTAACTTAACTGTATCGGGTAACTTGACAGTAAGCGGAAGCACAACTCAAGTTGATACCACAAACTTGTCTGTAAACGATCCGTTGTTTGCACTTGCTACAGGTAACAATTCGTCTGACGCAATCGATATTGGTTTCTACGGTCTGTATGACACAAGCGGATCTCAAGACCTTTACTCTGGTCTTTTCCGTGATGCGTCTGATGGTAAGTGGAGATTGTTTAAAGATTTGCAATCTGTTCCTACAACCACTGTAGATACTGTAGGTACAGGCTACTCGGTTGCATCTCTTGTTGCTGATCTCGAAGGTAATGTCATTGGTAATTTGACAGGAAATGTTACTGGAGATGTTGTTGGCGATCTTACTGGTGATGTTACTGGTACTGTTTCTAGCATTGCAAACCATGATACGGATGCATTATCTGAAGGTTCTAGCAATCTTTACTTTACAGATACTAGAGTTGGTACATTCTTGGCTGGAGCAACTGCTAAAACTATCAACAACGCCACAATTGACGGCGGAACATTCTAATAAATAAATGAAGAAGGGGGGAGATTATTCCCCCCACACTATTTGGAGATGATTATGGACGAGCGTTTGGTTAACAATTATATAAATGTTTTGGCTTCTAAAGTGAATGAGTTAAATTTAGAGAACATGCTTTTGAAATCTAAACTTGCTCTTGCTAATGAGGATTTAGCAGAACTAAAAAATGCACAAGAGAAATTAAATGGCGATAGTAATAAAACCAAAGCGAAGTAATACTTCAACTGCTATACCCTCAACTACCGATTTAGAACTCGGTGAGATTGCAGTAAACATACCTGATAAGACTATCTATGTTAGAGATAGCTCAGGTAACATACAGACTTTGGCTAATTATTCTGTGGCTGATCCAACATTAGTTTTTCCTACAGGTGACTACGGCAATTTTGAAAGCTCCGGTACAGATGCATTTGGATCAACAGTGAGCATATCGTTTGATTGTCTAGATACCCCAAACGGTACTGTAGCAACAACTGATTTGGGATCAATAACTTAAGGTAAAAGAGATGGCTACTCAGGTACAATTTAGAAGAGGAACAACAACGCAAAATAATGCGTTTACTGGTGGCGAGGGTGAGCTATCTATCAGCACGACTGATTATCACCTTCGTGTCCATGATGGAACTACACAAGGCGGGATTTCTCTTGCGCTTGCGGATTTGAGCAATGTGTCGATTGACACGGATGGAGTGAGTGAAGGTTCTAGTAATCTTTATTACACAAACGCTAGAGTAGATGCTGAAATTGATTCGTATCTTTCTGCGGGCACTGGGATCTCTGTTGCGAGTGGAACCATCTCCTTAGACTTTGGTGATTTTGACACAGATAATATATCAGAAGGCGCATCAAATCTGTTTTATACTGATGCTAGAGTCCAATCTGCTATCACTGGCGGCACTGGTATTTCTAACACTGCCGGTACGCTTGCAGTTGACTTTACCGAATTCGATACTGATAACCTTGAAGAAGGGTCCAGTAATTTATTTTATACTGATGCTAGAGCCCAAGCCGCATTGACTGGTGGAACGGGTATTACAATTACTGGCGGGACTATTGCAGTAGATAGTACAATTGCAACTGAGACTTATGTTGATGTCGCGGTCGCTAATGTTATTGATTCTGCTCCCGGTGCATTAGATACATTGAATGAACTGGCAGCCGCACTAGGCGATGATGCTAACTTCTCAACTACTATCACAAATAGTCTTGCAGAAAAAGCTCCTATTGCAAGTCCTACATTAACAGGAACAGTAACTTTACCAGCAGACACTTCTATTGGTACTGTTAGCTCTGCTGAACTCGGGCACCTTGATGGAGTTACTAGTGGTATTCAAACACAGTTAGACACACTAGATACAGACAAAGCACCTAAAGCAAGTCCTACATTTACAGGAACAGCAACTTTACCAGCAGACACTTCTATTGGAACCGTCAGTAGCACTGAGCTTGGATATGTTGATGGTGTCACAAGTGCGATTCAAACACAGATTGACACAAAGGCGCCCATTGCTAGTCCCGGACTTACTGGAGTGCCTACTGCACCTACTGCGGCAGAAGGAACAGATACAACCCAAATTGCAACTACTGCTTTTGTTCAAGCCGCGATTGCGGATCTGCAAGCAAGACAATATGCGGTTGACCCAACTTAATAGCAGGAGAGACTGATGGCACTTGCCTCAAGACAAGATTTAATTGATTACTGTCTGCGAAGACTCGGGTTTCCTGTCATCGAAATTAATGTAGATGACGACCAAATAGAAGACCGCATAGATGACGCTATTCAGTTTTGGCAAGAGTATCACTTTGATGGTTCTGAGAAAGCCTATGTAAAAAGGCAACTAACAGGATCTAGTGTAATCTTATCTGCAAGTTTAGCTAATAACTTTACCGTTGGCGAAACAATTACAGGCGCAACATCAGGCGCCAAAGCAAAGGTAGTTTCTACATCTGGAAACGAAATTATCGTGGACAATGTTTCGGGTACATTTACTACCTCAGAATCAATAAGCGGAGATCAATCAGGATACTCTGCCAATACATCTGCTGCCAACGCATACACAAAAGGCGATTTAGAAAACGGCTACATTCCTATAGGCGATAATATTTTAGGTGTAACTAAATTATTTAAGTTTGGTACCGTATATGGCGCCAAATCTGATGGTCTGTTTGATGTTGATTATCAGTTTGCTCTTAATGACATGTACAATTTACTCAGTGCAGACCTTACATATTATTCCATGGTTAAGACACACATGAGTACATTAGAAAGTATTTTTGTATCTGATAGACAAATTAGATTTAACAGAAAGACAAACAGACTCTATCTTGATACAGACATGGATAAGACTTTTAATGTAGGAGATTATGTAATTGCAGAAGGCTATGCATTAGTCAGTGGCACCGAATATACAGAAGTTTACAATGATATGTGGCTAAAAAAATATGCCACTTCTCTTATAAAGAGACAATGGGGCGAGAACATGAAAAAGTTTGGCGGCATACAATTACCCGGAGGCGTGATACTCAACGGAGACCAAATCTTCCAAGAAGCAGTAGCAGAAATTCAGCAGGTCGAGGAAGAAATGCAACTAAAATATGAGTTGCCTCCCTCATTTATGGTAGGATAAAATGCCAACAAATTTCTACTTTCAGTCTGGAAATACATCTGGCACTACTAATGAACAGCTATTAGTAGAAGACCTAATCATTGAGTCCTTAAAAATTTATGGGCACGATGTATTTTACCTGCCAAGAACATTTGTAGACCGAGACACTATTTTCGATGAAGATACGCTGTCTCAATTCACGCAAGCATATCCTCTAGAAATGTACATGGAAAATGTAGATGGGTTTGAGGGCGAAGGAGATTTGTTTAGTCGTTTCGGATTAGAGACAAGAGACCAAGCAACATTTGTTCTTGCAAGGCGAAGATGGGAGGAGTTAGTAGAGACATCCGGCGGCGAATTTGTCAGTGGTGGTACTCGACCAATGGAAGGAGACATTCTCTTTTTTCCTAAAACAAAGTCTCTGTTTGAAATAAAATATGTACAATTTCAAAATCCTTTTTATCAAGCAGGTAAGCTGTACACATTCAGAATGACTTGTGAGTTGTTTGAATACAGCGCCGAAGAGATTGAAACGGGTTATTCCGAAATTGACCAGATACAAGATGATAATTCAGTTGACCAGAAACTCTTTGAAATGCTCAAAGAAGATGGGGACAAACTTCTCCTAGAATCTGGCGGGTCTATTATCAAAGAAGACTATGCTCTCAAGCCAGCCGTTGCGGGAGACAATCAAGATTTCGTAATACAAGAAACGGCTTCTGATATTTTAGACTTTACTGAACTCAACCCATTTGGTGAAATAGATGTTTAAGGGCCAGCAGTTTTATCACGAACATGTACGAAAGGCAATTATCGCTTTCGGAACAATCTTTAATGGCATAACCATTGTAAGAAAAAATAGTGACGGGCAAGCTATTCAAAGTCTACGGGTGCCCTTAGCATATTCCACAAAACAAAAATTTCTGAGTAGAATTGAAAATCAGCCGACGGTAGAATCTCGTGGTGACATTGCAATGGTCTTGCCTAGAATCGGATTTGAAATACTTGGATTGAATTACGATCCTACAAGAAAAATTTCTCAGATACAAAAACACAGAAATACAATACAAAGCAATGCACTTAATGTAAAAACACAATTTGTGTCTACTCCCTATGATATGTCTATATCGCTGTATGTTTTTGCAAAGAATCAAGAAGATGGGTTGCAGATACTAGAACAAATTATTCCTTATTTCAATCCAGATTTTAATGTCACTGTAAACGATCTCCCTGAGATGGATATCAAGCGAGATATTAAAATAGTTTTAGACGGCATCGCCTATGAAGACAATACTGCTGGAACTTTTGAGGACAGACAAAGCATAGTTTGGTCTCTTAACTTCACTATGAAGTTAAACTTCTATGGTTATGTTGCTGACCAGGGAATTATTAGAGAAGCAATTGCTACTGTATATCAAAATCCAGAACTCATTGGTCCATACGCAAGACGAACTTTCAGTATAACCGAAGCCACAGCAACCGCAGTCGCTACTATTGATTCTGGTTCAGTTAATTCTATAACGCTTTCATATGCAGGCGACGGGTACTTAACAGAACCAAATGTTATTGTAGAAGGTAATGCAAGAGCCCATGCGGTCATGGATGGAGACAAGATAAATAAGATTGTTGTTGACGATCCTGGTTCAGGATACCTTGCCGCGCCTACTGTTACTATTGATCCTCCCGATGATGGTGTTCAAACAATAGATGATGCATATAGATTTGTTGAGGAGTTTGACCAGACCTATGAATGAGAATAAAGTGTTTGATGCACTTGATAAGACTTTCGGCACAATGACAAAAGCCGAAGAAGTCAAAAAGCCTATTATCACGATGGGTCAAAAAGATGCAAATCTAGAAGATGATTTTCAGGAAGCTCGCTCTACATTAAAAAGAGCAATGGCTTACAGTGAATCCGCGGTGCAAAGTATTTTAGAAGTTGCGCAAAATAGTGATAATCCCAGAGCATTTGAGGTTGCTGTACAGGCTATTAAACTGATGTCTGACCAAGCAAAAGATGCTATGGAGCTACAAGAAAAGAAACAGAAAATAGACATCACGGATCCAAAGCAATCATCTAGAATAGAAAATCAAACCAACATACTTTTTAATGGTAGTACTTCTGACCTGTTAAAAGCAATTAAAGCAGAAGAAGACAAAGTGATAGAGCATGAGCCTGAATCTGGAAAATAACGAATCGACTTCTTATCACGGCAATCCCAATCTAAAATCAGTAGGATACAAACATGATTGGACAGCCGAACAAGTAACTGAGTATAAAAAGTGTATGGATGATCCCGTACACTTCATAGAAAATTATTGTAAAATCGTTACTCTAGATACCGGTCTACAGCCATTCAAACTATATCCCTGTCAGAAAGGAAAGGTCGATTTTATTCTTAATAATCGGCGATGCATTCTAATGGAAGGTAGACAGCAGGGAAAAACTGTTACTGCGGCGGCTTGCATATTGTGGTATACTATATTTCAAGATAGTAAAACCGTTGCTATCATGGCGAATAAAAGTAAGGCGGCGATGGAAGTACTTGCTCGTTAT